>Ga0129342_1001105_pt1 | contig 12037 bp, 12 predicted proteins | sample CPBDNA_5_FD_94426 | JGI IMG/M metagenome (GOLD analysis project Ga0129342, IMG submission 94426) | Freshwater to marine salinity gradient microbial communities from Chesapeake Bay, USA - CPBay_Sum_15_0.2_DNA | ecosystem: Environmental > Aquatic > Marine > Coastal | place: USA: Chesapeake Bay...
AAAACCATTAATAATGAATGTACCTAACAAATATTTAAAAACATCAATCCCTTCCTCGAGAAAATTATCGCGAATATCAGTTGTGTCTTTTGAGGTATGTGATTTCCAATCTAATTCATCAAGCATTTCAAACACTTCCTTCGACAATGCCAAAATGTATTCCTTGTTCCATTTGACCTTTAATTCCTGGTCATTTTGGATATCCTCTAATTTAAGGTTATATTTCTCCTTAAAGAATTTAACCGTAAAATCCTTCTGAGCATTATAAAGCTCTAAAAATTTCTCATTCTGCATATATTTCCTGTGTTATTTTTGTTACAGTATCAACCACCTCATTTACCTTAACCTTATGGTTCCATTCAGCAAACCTTCCTAACATAATGGCATCACCTATGTGAGTAATATTTTTATTGTTTTTTATTTGTATTGGTAGATTTTCAGCACGCCTAATTATTTTATTGCCATTTACAGTTTCACCTGAAATTTGACCTACTGTTTCATATACAATATAATCTTTAAAATATGTTTTCCTTGTATATTCACCACTGACTGAATAAACATAGTCATATCTAAGTTTTAGCATTTTATCACTTAGATTATTGTATTCACATTGATAAAATGATTTAGGTAATGTTTCTAAACCTTCTATTTCCTCGCCCGTAATCTTTTGAAATATTTTAAGGCTAATAGTGTTAATAATAGTGTCATATTTTATACTTTCGTTAGAATCAAGTTTTATCGTATTTCCGCCTAAATCTAGCGCCGATACTTTACTTCTAAGCAACTGTCCCCTTTGCGTAATGATTCCCAACAGGGTTTCAAATACGAATTTATATGTGTTTTCACCTTGTTCAGGTATTATGATATGTTCAATCTCATTTTTACCTTCTGACAAATATGATTGTTCAGATTCAGTTTTACCTCTTGTGATTTCAGTATATTTATTTTTGAAATTTATATCAGGTAATGGGGAATATGAATTTTTTTCTTCATAACCAATCTTTGCCTTTTCAACTACCATTTCAGGATTAAGACCAGCCTCTGCCATAACCTCAGAAATAAATGACCACATATTAGGTGTAAACTGTAAAAGTCTTGGTCCTGGTATAAAAGGTGTATTTAGTTGTCCTAAAGGTTTTTCATCAATAACCTTAAAATCTTTTAAGTAAAAGGCAGCAACCAATCCTGCAGGTCCACCTCCTATAATAAATTTATTGTTTTCCATGTTAATTCCTACAACCTATTATTTGATACTAATATACTAAAAATATTTGAAATAAAAAAATTTTTTAGCAATTATTTTAAGAAAAAGAAAGGGAACATGTGTTCCCTCTCAATATAAATTCCTGAATGTATAACTGTGTTATCCAGCATTGACTACTTGATTTCACAAGCACCTCCAGCACATGCAGCTTGATCTGTTAATTCTGTATTGTCCTCTAATTCAATAACTTTAGTTAAATCAATTGCACCTAAATGTTTATATAGCTCATCATATTTTTCTTTGGTTATATCCTCGAAAGGAGCCTGTTGATATGTACCTCCATCATAAGGCAATACAGAAAGTCCGTTATAAAATTCTCTGTTATTCCACATCCAATCGCCAGCCAATTCCCAATCTTCTTGTTTAAGTGAAATTGTGGCTGAAACATTATGTGTATTCATACCTGTTCTGTGGCCCCATTTAATCCATTCTTGAGATACCTTTTTAACTCTTTCCAAAAGCTGAAAAGGAGATTCAGTTCTTAAAATAGCTCCTTCTGGTGCCTTTTGCGGAATTGAAATGACAGCAGTATCATGTGGTCTAAACATTTCGTCCTCAACCAATTCTGGATGGTTAATTGCCAAATATGTATAAATAGCCTCATTTTTACCAACTCTAATTCTTCTGATATAATAATCATTATGCCATGCGTGAATTCCAGATGAGGTACCTAATGTCAATGAAGTTGTTCCAGCCGGTTTAACAGTTGTTGTTCTGGCAGATTGCTTAATACCAATCAATGCCGCAACTCTTTTGTTCTCCTCCTTGACAACCTTTGCAGCTGATTTCATATCATACCCTAAAACAACGCCAGAGCCAATACCTGTCATAGAAACACCAATCAATGCATCTTTTTCTGTTGTTCTCTTCCAAATTGGTCTTAAATAATGGAAATCAGTATATCCTGCCTGTAATGTTCCAATGAATGCAGCTGCTTTAACTCTTGCTTCGTAATCATCTTGGTCAGCAATATCAGATACATTTACCTCGCATAAATTACAGAACTGGAATGGTCTTAGAGCAATTTCACAACATGGATTAGTCCCCCAATCTTTATCATTTGTAAAATAAATTCCAGGTTCTCCAGCGTTTGATAATTCAACTCGTTTCCATAAATCCATAAAGAATTTTTTGGTAATTCTACTTCTAACCAAAGCAACTGAATTATTAGCTCTACCTCTTTGTGGATTTAATTCCCACCAATTTCCAGATTTACATGCAATCATTTCTTCATCATCAGCTGAAAATAAGGAAATCATTGCTGCACGTCTAATACCACCTGCTAAAACAGCGTCAGCAATATGGCACATAATATCATGAACCTCAATTGGCTCAAGTTTATCACCATCTTCCTTTAAATCAAGGATGTTTTTAATTTTTACAATACACTCCTTTAAAGGACCGGCACCTGGTGCCTTACCACCTGATGTAATTAAAGGTGCACCTTTTTCTCTAATATCTGAATAATCTGGTAAAACCTTAGTTCCTCCTGTGAAATATGATTTCATAACCACTTTGATTAAGTCAGCCCAACCTTCAATTGAATCAGCAACCAAATATCTTCTATGCTTATTTGGATTAGGCTTTTTAATATCAGGTAAATTTTCAACATGATGTTTTTGTACTGAATAACCAACACCAGTTCCACCTAATAATAAAAACATTGCTTCAGCAAATGCTCGATAATCATCGATAGGTAAATAAGCACAATTATAGATTCTATTAGGACTAATTTCAATAGGTTTTCCACCAAATTGCATTGACCTCATTGAAGGCAATACCTTCCTGTCATATACAAATTTGTAATTCTCCTCAATCTCATCCGCCAACTGTGGATATTTTTTCAGATGCATGTTTTTGTTTCTTGTAACCAACTCGTCCCACGTTTCCCTTCTTTCCAAACTTGGAATATATCGAGAGTATTTCATAAGGACTGTGATGTCACTGAGTATCTTATTTGAGATATCCATATTCTTTTCCTTTTAAAATTTAAACTTAAACTTATAAAGATTTTCCTAAAACCTTCATTGATAATCCTGGCCAATTTCTATAATAAATATCAGAAGTCTTAGCCTTCCTGTTCCATTTCCTTCATTTTTTGTGCCAAAATTTTTCTCATTGTTTCACTTCCATTTTCCATTATTGCCTTCGCCTCTTTGCCTTGAACTGACGCCTCTGTAAAGATATCAAATTTTCCATTGGACATATTTGCCTTACTAGGTAATGTAATACCATCAGGTCCAAATCTATTTTTGATAATGTGAAGCCTACCAGTACCATTTGCTTTGTCCTCAATTTTTCTGGATAATGAAACAACAAAATCTGCAATCATAATTTTGTTATATGATTCTGCAATTTTATCAGCCTCAATAACATCATCTTCAAGTGCAGACCTGTTAGCCTGTGAGGCTGTCCAAATTGGTATTCCATATTCACCTGCAATTCCTCTTAAATCTTCATAAATATTACCTAATTGGAGTCTAACATCCAAATTTTTGCCATTCGGCTTAAGAAGGTCAGCATAGTCAACAATAACCAAATCTGGTTTTTTACCTTGCAATTTACACCTTTCCATGTGTGCAAGAAGATTTAGTGTAGAAGCTGATTTTGTTGGGTAGTATTGTATTACAATTTCCCCTTCAACTTCACTAACTTTTTGTTTAACATCTTCAATATTATATTTTAAATTTTGAGCCGCAATTCCTGTTATTACTGAATCATATCTCAATCCAACATATGCCTCATTAAGCTCCAATGTATAATGTACAACATTGAGTCCTTTTTTAGCAGCATTTGCACCTACATTTACCAATGCCCAAGATTTACCAATACCAGCCGGAGCAACAAATACACCTAGCTCACCTGGTGCTAAACCACCATCCATTAAATCATCAATTGCCTGCCAACCTGTGCCTACTGTTTCACGAGAACTGATTTCATATCTCGATTCAACATCATCATTCCATTCGTGGCCAATTTCTTGTGATTGGCCTGCCTTTAATGCATCATCAATTTTCGACCTAACCATACCATAATCAGGATTAGGACCTGTTACAATATCTACTGATTCAACAATTGCAGCTTTAACACATTGGTTTTGACAAAATTTTAATGCCTCATCTTTTACAAAAGTTAAATCATTAGAGTCTAAAAACTTGTATATTTGTTTAAGGTTATCAATTACTGTCAATTTAAAAGATTCGTTGTCTTCACCCTGAAGTTTAACCTTTAAAACATCCAGTGTAGGTGTGTCCTTATATTCCTTAAAATAATCTATAACCGATTCCACAATGAACTGATTTGTTTCAGATTCGAAGTATTTTGGATTAAGTATTTCAGTAACCTGCTGAAGGAAAGATTTATCAACAAATAATGCCGCAATTAGTTTAAGCTGGAATGCGTGTCCATAGTCAGATAGTTTATTACTCATTAATTCCCTCATTTAATATTTTAACAAAACCGTCCAATTTGGCAAATGTATCTTTTAACCAAAACTCAGGATTTTTTATTGCAACATTTAACATATCCTCCAACATTAAAACCTGAAATCTGTATTTTACCAAACCTTCCATTTTTCTTTCAATTTGATTTATTATTGAAGTTTTTGCACGTGCCGAAATATCAACCTCTTCCAGCTGCATTAATGCATAATTAAGGTTTAATAAATCACCACTTTCTGAAATCACCTCCAATATTTTTGCCTCGTCCTTATTATCAGATGAATATTTTAAAACATCCTCAATTGTAACAGGCTTATCACCAAATAATATTGGCAATCTTTTTTGTAGCGTTTTTAGACCACAACCTTTTATACCAGGTATAGAGTCTGAATTATCGCCTATCATAGATTTATAAGTTAAATAATTATATGCAGGAACACCGTGGTCTTCAATAAATGTTTCCTGATTATAATATTTCTTTTTTGTAGGTGACCATACGGAAACCTTGTCGTCAATAAGTTGCAGATAGTCTTTGTCAGTTGACATAATTACATGTTCCGATTCTGGAAATATTTGTCTAACACCATAAGCAATTGCATCGTCAGCCTCTATATTTTCAACTGATACAACTGTAATAGGTAATGTGTCTAAATATTGAGTAAGCCTTTGCATTTGACTCCTCATTGACATTTTTTCCTCCTCTACATTTGAAAAGGAATTAAGTCTAGTCATTCTTCTTTCGCCACCTATTTTCCTACCTGATTTGTAGTCTGGATAAATTTTTCTACGTTTTGCAGAACCACCTTTTCCATCAAAACAGACAACAACACGTGTAGGATTTGTCATTCTTATTGCATAGCCTAACGATTTCATAAATCCTGCAAGTCCACCAATATGTGCACCATTTTCATTTACAGTAGGATTAGCAACGAAATTCCTTATGAATGTATTAAGCCCATCACACCAAAGAATTTTGTCATTTGGTTCTGCTGATTTAGAACCGTTTTCGTTTAATGATTCTAGTATCGAAAAGTATTTTTGTTTGTTATCCATAACCTCTTAATTTTATAGTACTAATATACTAAAAATATTTGAATTAATGAAATTTTTGAGCAATTATTTTAGAAAAAAAGAGGCCCAAATAATGAGCCTCCTTTATATTAACCTTCAGGTAATGGTTCATCATCGATGTCTATATCATCAATTCCAACTTTGTCTGTTTTGTAACTCATAATCATTGCATCACAAACTTTATGATATATTTCATTCTTTAGTTCTTCATCAGACATAATTTTGTCCATGAAATCTTTAGATTGAAATTTTATTTCGTTTCCTGCATCTGATGTATAAGTATACCAAGCACCTCCTTGTGTTACCAATTTATGCTCCTTCATAACATTTAACCATCCACCAAAATCATCAATTCCACTATCAAAATAGATATCAAATTCTGCTTTTCTCAATGGAGGACCCATTCTATTTTTGACAACAATTGCTTGGGTTTTTATACCTACAACCTTATCACCAACCTTGATTTGACCTACTGCTTTAAGTCTTAATCTACAGCTGGCATGAAATTGTAATGCTTTACCACCACTTGTTGTCCATGGGTCACCAAACATAACACCCAGTTTTTGTCTAAGCTGGTTAGTGAACACTGCCAATATTCTTTCACGTCCAATTAATTGAGTTAATTTTCTCATTGCTTTTGAAAGAATAATTGCTTTTGATGTTGCCCAACCATCTTTGTCGAAATCAGCCTCCATTTCTTGTTTTGTAGATGCAGCTGCAACTGAATCAACAACAATGGAAACCAATTTATTTCTGCTTGATTCTCTTATTTTTGTAATGATTGATTCCATTACGTCAAATATTTCCTCAACAGTTTCCAACTGAATATATAATAACTTTTGAGTATCTACACCTATAGCTTCGAGGAATTCTGTATTAATAGAGTTTTCTGTATCAATAAAAACTGCAAGTCCTCCCTGCTTCTGTGTATTTGCCAAAATGTGAGATGCCATCAAAGATTTTCCGGAGGCTTCCATTCCAGTAAGCTCAATAATTCTGCCTACTGGAAGTCCACCATTTGGTCTATTTGATATGGCCAAGTCAAGAATAGATGAGCCTGTGCTAATCCATTCAGTGAGGTCGGTAGGTGAATCTTCCTCCCCTAGCATATAGGCAACCTTATAATCCTTGAATTTTTTATTCAAAGAGTCTGCCAAAACAGAGGCAAGGTCATCACTTAAAATTTCGTCCTTTTTCTTCGCCATTTGTAACCTTTACATATTAGTTATTAAATAAATCATCGAAAGCGCTATCGATGTCGTCGGTTGACGTTACACCAGTTGGTGTAGTGTCTTCAGCTGATTCAGTAGTCTCTACCTCATCCTCTGGATTAAGCCAATTTTGAAGTGCCTCTTTAAGGTCGTCATAAGTGGCCTCTGGAAAAACATCACTATCAACATTTTTCTGTTCATTAAGAATCATGTTGGCAACATTTTTGTCTTGAGTTGCTGGTGTTTGAGAAGGTTTTACCCTAATCGTTGTAGATGGGTAGCTACCATCGGAACCTGGTGTAAACTCAACAGTGATATCTCTACCTGACTGTAAGTCAGTGATGTCACCATAATCAGGGTCAGCAATGAATCCAAGAATTTCAGCATACACCTGTTTACCAAATCCCCAAAATTTAACACCTTCAGACTCTTTACCTCTAACAACAACCGGAACATAGGTTCTCATTTTAGGCATAAGTTTTTGGGCCATTTTCCAGTCATCTGAACTTCCTGTTGCTTTAAGCTTTTCAGCAAATTCAACCACTGGGTCTGAACCACCACTAGTAATAGGAGAAACATAATTTCTTTTTCCTAAATCATAGTGGAAATAAATTTCTCTGAAGGGATTTCCTTTGTCGAATTGGTAAGGTACAATTCTTACTGTTTGCTTACCTGCCTCTGGCTTCCAAAGATTGTTTTGTTTCTTTGTTTTAGACTGCAGAGACGTCAGTCTGTTTCGGATTGCATCAAGATCGATACTCATTTTCTACTCCTTTTTTAATTATTAATTATTAATTGTCATTTGTCAATTTTTATTGATACGTTAATAAATATCAGATTGACCAATAACATGCCGAAAATTTATTTATTTTTTTTAAAACGGTAAATCATAGTCATCAGTTGGAGATGGTTTTGGGTCTACCTTTTTTGTTGCATTATATCTTTCAATATAGGTTGTTTCCTTATGGCCTAAAACCCAGCCAGCCTTGATATCTTTATCTCTTACCAATGCAGCATTGATATATCTTTCAGGATATTTGACCAAATATTTCGTTTGCCATTCCCTACCTTTATAATTTTCAAACATTACAGGGTAAGTTCCTTCACCATTTTCTGAAATTGGGTGCGTATAAAATTTACTATTCATATTATGTATTTTAATTCCTTTCTAATATACTAAAAATATTTGAAATAAAAAAATTTTTTAGCATTTATTTTTAAATTATTTTCTTCCATATTTGTCGGAAATTCTTTCTATATCATCCTCGCCTAAATAATCACCTAGTTGTACCTCAACAAAAATAAGTGTATGTTCAGGGTCAGCCTTGACTGAATGTAATGTACCTGAAGGTATTTTTACAACAGTTCCTGGTACCAATTTTCTCCATTCCCCTTCCAACATCGCTGAACCAAAACCTTCAGTTATTGTCCAAATTTCATCTCTATGCTTGTGTCTTTGTATACTTAATTGCTCGCCTGGATTAACCGTAATTTTTTTAATCTTAAAATTATTGTCATTTTCCTCTGTATCATTTTCATATACAACTTCAAATTTGCCCCAAGGTCTTATTTCTATATAATTTTTCATACTATTTCCAAAGCACCTGTATTAAAATAATTAAAACACATAAACCTAATAATACTGATGTTTTTAAGCTTATTGGTTCGTTCATTATCAGATATGTAAATATTCCAAAAACCAAAGTTCCAATTGAAAATCCTAATATTCTACCAGGCCATAACATACCATCAAAACCATCAGCCATATATTTTGTTCCATATACAAAAAGAAGTCCTATAGGTATAGAAAAAGTACACGTAATCAATATCCAATGGTCCTTAGCCCATTTGGAAAAGAACTGCGAATTTAACTGAAACCATGTTCCAATATGGGCTATTAAATATAGCCCAACACCTATTAAGACATTTTTATACATATTTTTATTTTACAGATATATCAGTTTTTAAAAGTTCCTCGATTTGTTGCTCGATTTTATCGTGATTAATAACCTCAACATTTACCGAATTAACAAAAATGACATCCTTCCATTTACCTTCAGGAGTTCTTTCATCTGAAAGTCTAACGCCTACATAATCTCCATACCAATTTTTCCCCTTAAAGAAAAATGTGCCTGTTTTACCTTCAAATTTTCTATTACGAACAATCTTAACCTTGTCGCCTTTTTTAGGAGCCTGTGTAGCCTCAAGGTTTTTAATTTTAGCCCATCTTTCGTTGGCTCTATGTTGAAATAATTTATATTTGTCCCAAATCTCTTTAGGAGCATCTTCTGTAGCCCATCCAGTTGAAGCTCCACGAGTTGTGTGAAATGGAACGGTAGTAGGAAGACCTTTTTCGTCGTCCCAACAAACTGCAGAAAAATCAGAATCGTGATATCCATTCTTTTCCTGAATAAATAATACTCTGTTTTTGAATAAAATTTCTGAATCCGAGTTGTAAATTGCAAGTCCCATAATATTGAATTTTTAGTTGTTATTATATCCTTTAATTTCCTATAGCTAATATAACAATAATTTTTGAAAAAAAGAAATTTTTAAGCAATTATTTTTAAAAAAAGTTATTAACAGAAAAAAGACACCCTAGTAGCGAACTGAGTGTCTTTAAATAGTCCGTAGACTATAACGGTCCTAATCCGTATATTTTTATTATCCTTTTTTGTTTATTGTTTTTAATAAACGTTTCCAATCCATTTTTTTGAGTTCCTTTCTAATATGGTTACCTAATTGTGACGCTATTTTTGCATCTGAGTCTTGTTGGTATTCATCAAATAAGAAAAACAAATCATTGGCCGCATTAATCATAGCATTATATTTTTCCTGAACTTCTCTAGTATTCATATTTTTCATCCTTTATATGTACGACTTCCTTGACCTTTGTTGGAATTTTTTTGAGTCCTTCATCGTTTGTTGTTAACATTGTATTTCTATAATTATTCCATTCTATTTCATATGACTTATCCAATACACCGTTATTAATTTCAGTTATTAACTGATTTAGTGCATTTATGGTATATAGTGTATTTGTTTCTTTTTTTCTATGAACAGAAATTGTACCTTCCAAAAGTGAATCTACAGATTCTTTATTGACATTATAGGTGCACATTACTTCGTGTTTATTATCCAAATTACTTAAAACAAATACCTTGTCATAAATTATTTCAAATCTTTCAATTATATTATTTAATACCAAACGCATGCTTTTGGCTGGTGCGAAGGTACATAATAGTTGTGTTTTCATTATTTTCCCATAACCTGATTTATATTAGTATAAATATCAGTCACTTTAGATTTTTTCTCTTAATTTTTCTAACTCATTATTAAGTTCTGCAGTTACCTCGGCTGACGGTGATGTACCTATCTGTGCTTTTATTTTATTTATTTCACCAATATAAAAACTTTTTCTCTGTCTTTTTGGCCATTTATCAACATCCAATCCATATTCCAATGCATTTGCCAAATATGAAGTTTGTGCCATTTCCATAGTAAGTGCCGAACCTATACCTCTAGACCTTGTGGCCAATTTGAATAAAGGAAATTCTTGAGTAGGAGGACCTTCGTGCATAATTTTCACAACCCCATCCTTAGCTCCATCTTCATAATCAATATTTATTCTATTTTCAAGTTCCTCATTAAGCAATTTTTTATACTTTTCCTTTTCCTCTACTGAACCTGCATTTCTATATTCTTGCAATAATTTTCTTGAACGTTCACCAAACATAGTTAAAAGTGTTTCCTCGCTTAATTCAGATCCATCATCACCAATTCCATATACTGTTACAAATTTATCCAATTTAGGATTTTCAGATATTCCTAAAACATCTTGAACGTGTATACCTTTTAAAGCCTCTTTTCTCATAGCTCTATCTAATTTAGGTGACTCCTTCATTCCATTGAGAATTCTTGCAGTTGCATTAGCATCTGCTGCCCTCATGTTTGAATATAATTCAGGGTTTATTTCTTTTACTGAAGGTGAACCTACAATTTTAGCATATGCTTTAAGGTCCTTCACCTTTGCAGTTCCACTTTGAATCTCATTTAAAAAGTCTGTAAAAGGTGCCTCACCCCATGAGTCCAAATATTTTGCATCACCTCCCATAACTTTTTTAGCATAGGATGGATTATTTTTAAGCTTTTCTATTTCACCTAAAAGTGATGGGTCTTGAGATATAAAACCTGCACCTTGTGCTGCTGATTGCTTAAGCTCTGAATTGTAGTGTGCAATGTCCGTCATTTCGGCAAACCTTTGAAGTGTCTCTTCATCAACCGAATCCTTCATATCGGAAACCATTCCATCAAGTGTTTTTTGGTAACCACCATTTCGTATAAATACCTGTCCATCCTTTTTTAAAGATACACCAACTCTGGTCCCGTCATTTAATTTAACAAACATATCAGCTGAGGTTCCATGACCTTCTGTGTCCATCAATTTATTTCCTTCAGGTGTGTCCCATGCTATTTCAGAAATGTTTTCCATACCAAAAACATCAGCTACCTTTTTTGCAGAGGCCATAGCCGAAGGTACCCATTTTTTACCACTCGGACTATTTAAAATGTGGTCAGGTGAGTTAACAACTTTCTCAAAATAATCTTTTATTTCTGAATCTGATTTTCCTTCCTTCATTAATCTAAGAGCTTTATGTACCATTGCTTCACCTGCTCTAGATTCAGGAGTACCAAGACCAACACCTTTTTCGCCTTTCATAGCCGCTTGTTCTTCAGCTTTGGTTTGAGTCATCATTAATGCCTCATCTGTTCTTTCGTGGTCATCTTTTCTTAATTTTTGTTTTTCAGAATCAGACAGATTAGATATATTTGTTGACCTGTCATTACCTATTTCATTATCGTCGTTATTTTTAAGTGCTCTATCTGAATTATCAAAATCAGTGGCTGTTAATTTACCTGCTGGTGGTGCTTGAATATCGTCAGTTTCTTCACCTTGTCCTTTTGCATCCTTGGCTTGGGAATCCTCACCATCACCTCTTTCTTTTTTAACCTTTTCATACTCATCTTGAGAAACAGGTAGCATTTTTCCT
>Ga0129342_1001107_pt1 | contig 12034 bp, 9 predicted proteins | sample CPBDNA_5_FD_94426 | JGI IMG/M metagenome (GOLD analysis project Ga0129342, IMG submission 94426) | Freshwater to marine salinity gradient microbial communities from Chesapeake Bay, USA - CPBay_Sum_15_0.2_DNA | ecosystem: Environmental > Aquatic > Marine > Coastal | place: USA: Chesapeake Bay...
ATGGTGTCGCCCCAGGAGTGCTACGTCGTCACCGAGATCATGCCGACCTGGCGCAATCTGTGGACCCAACGCCAGCGCTGGCAGCGCGGAGCGCTCGAGAACCTCTCCGCTTACGGCGTCACAGGCGCGACGGTGAGGTACTGGGGTCAGCAGATCGGCATCGGCTACGGCACCGTCGCACTGAACTGCGCGCTCGCACTGATGCTGATTACCTTCCTCGCGCTGGACACGTGGATCTGGTTTCCCTTCTGGACGACGATCGGAGCGGTATTCCTTGCCGAACGCGTTATCACCGTCTGGCGAGGCGGCTGGCGAGCTCGACTGCTCGCGGCCGCACTCCTCCCCGAACTCGCCTATGACGTGTTCCTCCAGGTGGTCTTCATCAACTCGCTGTGGCGCATCAGCACCGGCCGCGAGGCACAGTGGGGACACGTCGAGCACGGGGCAGGTGCCCGGTGATCGGCGTCGTCCCCCAACTTCAGGCAGGCATCGTGCTGCCGGAGTCCATCCTTGCTTCACCCTGGTTCGGCGGGTTCGCGCTCTTCGTCGGCCTCAACACGGTGATCTACCTCGGTCTCACACTGGCCAAGTTCATGCCCTGGCCGACCCCGATGCACCCGGACCAGGTGCGCGCCGTGCTCCGCATCCACGACACGGAGGACCACGTCATGTCTCGACGTCTCTCTGAGCACCACGATCGCACGGCCGACGCGCGAGAGCAGTTGCGCGCATCAGTGGCCCGGCAGACGATCCCGCTCGCCCTGGCGCTCACCGGGATCGTGGCCATCATCTCCGGACTGGTCAATGCCTTCTTCAATCTGGCCACGCTCGGCCCCATCGTCGTGTTCCCCGCCGTCTACGGCCTGGTCCTCATCGTCCTCGCCCAGATCATGGCCCGGACTCGGGTCTCGAGCGCCATCATGACCTGGACCTGGACGATCCTGATGACCCTTCTCGTCGTCGAGAACTCCTGGCGTGCGGCGATCCAGGACAGCGCGGTGGTGCTGACCTACGCGGTTATCGCCCTCGTCGTCCTCGCCCCCATCGCCCTATCGTGGCGAGCGGGCGTGATCGGGGCGCTGCTGAGCCTGACGCCGATCGTCCTCGCGGGAGTGGACGTCACGCGCGTGGACACGCTGTCGTGGGCCATCGCTGCCGTCACGGCCGCGGGCGCAAGTTTCGTCCTGCTCGGCCTACGCTTGGCCGCGGTGTCGCGAGAGGCGGTCGAGCGGGTACGCGCCCAAACGCTCGAGAGCACCGACCCCCTCACGGGCACCTTCTCACGCACCGGCATCCTCGCGTTGGCGCCGGCCGTCGCCCAGACTGCGGCGCAGTCCCGCAGCGAGGTGGGCGTCGTGGTGTGTCGAGTCGAGGGCATGAACGGCATCAACGCCGACTATGGGTTCACCTACGGTCGCGACGTTCTCACGACGACCGCTCGCGCCTTCGCGGGCGCCCTGCCGCAAGGCGCCCTGATCGCGCGCTGGGGTGGTGAGACGTTCCTCGCACTACTCGGCGAACCGGCCCCCGATCACGCGAGCGTGCAGGCGAAGATCGAATCAGCCCTGGTCACCAGTGGTGTGGCGCTGGGCAAGCGCCCCGTCATCGTCGACGTGGGCTGCGCGACGGGCCGACCCGACGAGACGACACTTGAGCAGCTCGTCGAGCAGGCGACCCAGAGCGCCAGCGCCTAGGTCCCGGGTACACCGGGACAACAGGGACTAGGCGCCGGCGGCCGACTTCAGCGCGTCAGCGCGATCGGTGCGCTCCCAGGTGAAGTCGGGAAGTTCACGGCCGAAGTGGCCGTACGCCGCCGTCGGTCGGTAGATCGGACGCAGCAGGTCCAGATCGCGGATGATCGCCGCCGGGCGCAGGTCGAAGACCTCGAGCACGGCCTCCTGGATGCGCTCATCCGGCAGCACGCCCGTGCCGAAGGTCTGCACGAACACACCGACCGGATGCGCCTTGCCAATCGCGTAGGCCACCTGCACCTCGCAGCGCTTGGCCAAGCCGGCGGCGACGACGTTCTTGGCGACCCACCGCATGGCGTAGGCCGCGGACCGGTCGACCTTGGACGGATCCTTGCCGGAGAAGGCACCGCCGCCGTGACGCGCCATGCCGCCGTACGTGTCGACGATGATCTTGCGCCCGGTGAGACCGGCATCGCCCATCGGACCACCGACCTCGAATCGTCCGGTGGGGTTGACGAGGAGTCGGTAGCCCTCGCTGGGCAGATCGATGCCCTCGAGGATCGGCTCGACAACGTGCTTGCGGACCTCCGGCGCGAGCTGCGCCTCGAGATCGACGTCTTTAGCGTGCTGGCTCGAGACGACGACGGTGTCGATGCGCGTCGGCTGCCCGTCCTCGTCGTACTCGATGGTCACCTGGGTCTTGCCATCCGGACGCAGATAGCCGAGGGTGCCGTCCTTGCGGACGGCGGTGAGCTGCTCGGCCATGCGGTGAGCGAGCGAGATCGGAAGAGGCATGAGCGTGGGGGTCTCGTCCGTGGCGTAGCCGAACATCAGGCCCTGATCGCCGGCGCCCTGGCGGTCGAGCGGATCGGAACTGTGACCCTCGCGCTCCTCGATCGCATCGTCGACGCCCTGGGCGATATCCGGCGACTGCGCGCCGATGGAGACGGAGATGCCGCACGAGTCTCCGTCGAAGCCCTTCTCGGAGGAGTCGTAGCCGATGTCCTTGACGACGTCGCGCACGATGCCCATGACGTCGGCGAAACCCTCGGTCGTCACCTCGCCTGCGACATGCACCTGACCGGTCGTGAGCATGGTCTCGACCGCGACACGCGACCGCGGGTCCTGCCGCAGCAGGTCGTCGAGGATCGCGTCACTGATCTGATCGGCCATCTTGTCGGGGTGACCCTCGGTCACCGACTCCGAGGTGAAGAGTCGTCGTGCCACGCGCATGCCTTCCGTTCAGGGGTCTGTCGACCCGCGCTTGCCCGCCGGAGCGGGCCAAGTCCTCACCCGGGGCACCCCACCGCGGCGCGAGGGTTGCCGGCCAGCGAGCCGGGGCTTGATGCTGGCGCTCTTGACGTCGCCGACCCTACCCGACGCACGAGGGGCCAGCCTGAGGGGACAGCGCTAGGCGGGAAGAATTTTGACGATCTCGTCGAGTACGGCGTCGGCCGCGGCAGCCTTCAGGCCGCGCACATCGGCTCGCACTCCCCCGTCCGCAGCCAGGACCTGCACGCGCGTCTCATCCCGGCCGAAGACCCGATCATCGCCGACGTCGTTGACCACGAGGAGATCGCAGCCCTTGCGCGTGAGCTTGGCGCGCGCGAGGGACAGCAGGTCCGCGTCATCCGCGGCCGTCTCCGCGGCGAAGCCGACGACGACCTGACCGGGTGGCCGACCCTCGACGAGGGCAACGAGGATGTCGGGGTTGCGGACCAGACGCACCGCATCGGGCTCCGCGGTGTCGGATTTCTTGATCTTGCCTTCCGCGACGTGCTCCGGCCGGAAGTCCGCGACGGCCGCAGCCATCACGACGACGTCAGCACCCCCTTGCTCGGCGAGCATCGCGGAGCGCATCCGATCGGCGGTCGACACATCGATCACGCGCACCCCGGGGGGAGCCGGCACCTCGACCGTCCCGACAACGACGGTCACCTCAGCGCCCCGGGCCATGGCGCGCTCGGCGATCGCGAAACCCTGGCGGCCGCTGGAGCGATTGCCGAGGAATCTCACGGGATCGAGGGGCTCGCGGGTGCCACCGACCGACAGAAGGATCCGCCGTCCGGTGAGGTCGCGGGGCATCGGCTCGAGGGCGTCCTGGACGATCCGGGCGATGTCCTCGGGCTCGGGCAGTCTCCCCGGCCCCGTGTCGGCACCCGTGAGCCGGCCGACGGCTGGCTCGATGACCTGGACGCCCCGGTCGCGCAGGGTCGCGACGTTGGCACGCGTCGCCGGGTGGTCCCACATCTCGGTGTGCATGGCCGGCGCCATGATCACCGGGCATGTGGCGGTGAGCAGGGACGCGGTGAGCAGGTCGTCGGACATCCCGGCGGCAGCGCGCGCCATGACGTTGGCGCTCGCGGGTGCAACGACGACGAGATCGGCCCATCGACCGAGGCTGACGTGGGGCACGGCCGGGACGTCATCCCACACGGAGTCGCTGACGGAGTGACCGGAGAGCGCCTCCCACGTGGGGGCGCCGACGAAGCGGAGTGCAGAGGCGGTCGGAACGACGCGGACGTCGTGGCCGGACTCGCGCAGGATCCTCAGCAGGGTGCACGCCTTGTAGGCGGCGATGCCCCCTGAGACACCGAGGAGGATGCGTGCGCTCAGGTGAGGTCTTCTTCCACGACCTCGACAGCAACCGCATCGAACGCGGGCTCGGCCGCTGGGTCGAAGGGCTCCGAGGTGAGCAGGCCGGCGTCGATCTCGCGCATGGCGATGGACAGCGGCTTCTCCTGCACGTGCGTCTCGACCAGCGGTCCGACGTACTCGAGCAGGCCCTCGCCGAGCTGGGAGTAGTAGGCGTTGATCTGACGCGCGCGCTTGGCGGCGTAGATCACCAGGGAGTACTTCGAGTCGGACTTGGCGAGGAGGTCGTCGATGGGCGGATAGATGATGCCCTCGGGGCGTGTGGACGCTGACATGATCGACCTCTCACGGATGGTGGACCCGGCACTCGCGGCGGGCCGGTACGGCAGGAGTCTACCCCCCACGCGCGCCCGGGCGCCCGCCTAGTCCAGGAGGGCCAGGATCTCCTCGGCAGCCTGGTCCACCGACGTGTTGACGACCCTGTGGTTGAACTCCCCCTCAGCGGCGAGCTCGACCCGGGCCGTCTCGAGTCGTCGAGCGATCACGTCGTCAGGTTCGGTGCGCCGACCCTGCAGCCGTTCGACGAGCACATCCCAGGAGGGCGGGGCGAGGAAGACCCGGACAGCATCCGGCGCACTGTCGCGCACCTGCCGAGCGCCCTGGAGCTCAATCTCCAGGAGTACGTCGTGACCCGCATCGAGGGCGGCATCGACAGGAGCGACGGGGGTGCCGTAGAGGTGGCCGGCGAACTCGGCCCACTCGAGCAACTGGCCGCCCGCGATCATCTGCTCGAAACGATCGCGATCGACGAAGTGGTAGTGAACGCCATCCATCTCGCCTTCGCGCGGTGGACGAGTCGTGGCGGACACCGAGAAATGCAGGTCGGGATGGGCGGCCCGCAGCCGCGTGACGACACTGGATTTGCCGACTCCCGAAGGACCTGACAGCACGAGCAGCCGCCCCCGCCGCGCGCCGGGCCTCTCGCCCTGGAGCGCGCGCACCAGTCCTGACACCTGGTGCTCGCCCAGTCCGCGCAGGCGGCGTGACTCCGCGACCTGGCATTCGGCCAGGATGCGGGTGGCGCGCACCTGGCCGATGCCGGGACAGGCCTCGACGAGGTCGCGCACCTTCATGCGGCCGACGGCCGGGTCGACGGCGCGCAGCGCGAGCACCTCCTCCACGGGGCCGCCGGTCGCGAGGTGCTTCTTGATCTCGGCGCGGCGACGCCGCGCCTCCAGCGCTCGCTCGCGCCCACGCTGACGGGACTCCTCGTCGAGCGCGGGTCGATCAGGCATGGGCAAGGTCCGAGGCGATAGCCGCGGCGGCTGCACCGGGATCCGCGGCCGCGGTGATCGGCCTGCCGATCACGAGCAGGTCGGCCCCTTGGGCGATGGCCTCGCGTGGCGTGGCGATGCGGCGCTGGTCACCGGCATCGGATCCCGCGGGGCGCACCCCGGGCGTGATCAAGACGACATCGCGGCCTGCCAGCGCGGCGCGCACATCACCCACCTCCTGTGGCGAGCACACGATCGCGCGGGCACCCGCATCCACAGCTGTGGTGGCCAAGTGCACGGCGAGCGCTCCCGCACTGTCGACCCCCGACCCGAGCAGGTCCAGCGCCTGCAAGTCCTGAGTCGACAGGGACGTGAGCACGGTGACGGCCACGATGCGCGTGTCGGGCAAGGCCTCTGCCGCGGCGCTCACCATCGCAGGACCACCGGATGCATGCACGGTGAGGAAGTCCGGCGTGAGATCGCTCACCGCACGTGCCGCTCCCGCCACGGTCGCGGGGATGTCGTGGAGCTTCAGATCCAGGAACAGCGCGCACGACGGCGCGGCCGTGCGGGCCGCAGCCACGGCGTCGCGACCGTCGCGCAGATAGGTCTCGAGTCCCACCTTGAGCGTGGAGACGTGCGGACCGACCGCACCGGCCCACGCGGACAGCGTGGAGAGGTCGGGTGCGTCCAGGGCAACCGCGATCGGGGCGCCGCTCACACCCACTCCGGGAGGGGCAGGTCATCGCCCTCGTCGCCCGGCTCGGGGTCGGGATCGCGATGCGCATGGGACACGGCGTCACGGATGGAGGTGAAGCCCCGCGCTGCCGCGATCGACGCGAGCTCGCCCTGGATGCGCGCCGGAGCGGAAGGATCGTTGAAGACGACCGTGCCGACGGAGACGGCATCTGCACCGGCGAGGATGAATTCGAAGGCGTCCGAGCCGTTGCGGATGCCGCCCATGCCGATCAGCGGAATCTCGGGCAGGACGTCGCGCACCTGCCAAACGCACCGCACGGCGATGGGCCGGATCGCCGGCCCGGAGAGGCCACCGGTGACACCGGCAAGCGCAGGGCGCATCGTGTCGACGTCGATCACCATGCCGAGCGTCGTATTGATGAGGGAAAGTCCGTCGGCACCAGCGCGCACGCAGCCGAGCGCGATGGTGCCGATATCAGTCACGTCCGGGGAGAGCTTCGCGAAGACGGGGATGCTCGGATCCGTCGAGCGACGCACGCCGCTGATCACGGCCGCCGAGGTGTCAGCGCGGCAGGCGAAGACCTGCCCCCGGTCGGCGACGTTGGGGCAGGAGATGTTGACCTCCAGGGCGTCGAACCCCCCGTGGTCTCGCAGGATCTTGGCAAGATCCTCGAACTCCTGGGTCGTGCCTCCGGCGATGGACACGATCACGCGCGCCCCGCGCTCACGTAGCCAGGCGAGGTCACGCTCGAGGAAGGCATGGATGCCCGGGCCCTGCAGGCCGATGGAGTTGAGCATCCCGCTCGGCGTCTCGGCCATACGCGGAGTGGCACGCCCCGAGCGCGGCTCGAGCATGATGCTCTTGGTCACCACGGCGCCGATGGTCGAGATGTCGAAGAACTGATCGAGTTCACGTCCGGACGCGGCACAACCCGATGCGGTGAGCACGGGACTGGGCAGGCCCACCGAGCCGAGGCGCGTCGACATGTCGATATTGGGTGCCGCCGCGGCGACGTGGCCCTGTCGCACGACCGCGCGCGTCATCGCGACCTCCCTTCCTCGTCCGGTGCGCCCAACGTGTCCGGCGGAATGGTGCCGACGTCGGCCCACCTCACCCGGTCGCCGCGGAAGATCGGGCCCTCCACGCACGAGCGCAGCATCCGGGTCACGCCGTCGTCACCGATCACCGGCAGTACGCAGGTCATGCACACGCCGATGCCGCACGCCATGGATTCCTCGACCGCGCACTGACTGTAGATCCCGGCCTCACTGGCTATGCCCGCCACCGCGGCAAGCATCCCCATCGGGCCACACGCGTAAACCACATCGGTGCCGGCTCGATCGATGGCCGCACGCATGTGGTCCGTGACGAGTCCGGTCTCGCCGATCGAGCCGTCATCGGTCGTGATGGTGACCGTCGACGCGATGCGCTTGGCCTCCAGAGCGCCGAAGAGCTTGTCCTCGGTCGATGCTCCGAGGATCACGTCGACGCGACATCCACGCTCGCGCAGGTGCTCGGCGAGGAAGACAAGGGGTGCGGAACCGTAGCCGCCACCCACGAGCAGACACGACACGGGGTCGCGCGGTAATGCGAAGGGCTTGCCGAGCGGCGCGACGATGTCGAGTGCGTCCCCGCGACGACGATGCGTCAGCCAGTGCGTGCCAGGACCGGTGTCAGCGACGACCAGATCGATGGTGCCGCCGTAAATCCCGCGCGACTGAACGCCGTGGATCGAGAAGGCACGGCGCAGGATCAATCCCGTGGAGTCCAGGTCAGCGATGGCAACGGTGGCGAAGTTGCCCGGGCGTGCGAGTTCCGGCACGCCCGGCGCCGTGACGGTGAGCACGTGGTACCGACCGGCGCGCCGCACCGACACCACTTCACCCTTGACCTGCACGGGCATCAGGCACCTCCATGGGCGCGTAGTGGCCCGATCGGGTCGGCTGCGCCATCCCGCCGGGCCAGACCGAGGTCGTCGGCGTACTCCTGGAGGGACCGTACGCCGATCCCGGTGCGCGCGGAGGCATCTGACGAGGCCGACATCAGGGATTCGATGCCCAGCACCGTCGCGGACAGGCCCTGGATCGTCGTGATGCACGGCACCCCCTTGAGGACGGCGGCGGTGCGAATCTCGTAGCCATCGAGACGCGGGCCCACGCCGAAGGGCGTGTTGATGATGAGATCGATGTCGCCGGCCATGATGGCGTCGACCGTCGTCGGCTCACCCTGAGATCCCGTGCCCTCACGCTGCTTGCGCAGTTGGCCGACCTTGAGGCCGTGGCGCCGCAGGACTTCCGCCGTGCCCTCGGTCGCGACGATCTCGAACCCGAGGTCCGACAGACGCTTGATGGGAAAGATCATCGAGCGCTTGTCACGGTCGGCGACGGAGACGAAGACGCGTCCACTCGTCGGCAGGCCGCCGGAGTAGGCCGCCTCCTGTGACTTCGCGAACGCCGTGCCGAAGTCGACGTCGATGCCCATGACCTCGCCGGTCGAGCGCATCTCGGGGCCGAGCACGGTGTCGACGCCGTGGAAGCGGCCAAAGGGCAGGACCGCTTCCTTGACCGCAATGGGAGTGCCCGGAGGGAGGTTGGCGCCATCGCCCTCGGCGGGGAGGACGCCGGTGCGACGCAGATCGGCGATGCTCTCGCCGAGCATGATGCGAGCGGCCGCCTTCGCGAGCGGGACGGCCGTGGCCTTGGAAACGAAGGGCACGGTGCGCGAGGCTCGTGGGTTGGCCTCGAGGACATGGAGCACTCCCCCGGCCAAGGCGTACTGCACGTTGAGAAGACCCCGCACGCCGATGCCGTCGGCGAGTGCGCGGGTGGACTCGCGGATGCGCTCGATCTCCTGGGGTCCGAGCGAGACCGGAGGCAGCGCGCACGCGGAATCGCCGGAGTGGATGCCGGCCTCCTCGATGTGCTCCATCACGCCCCCGATGTAGAGGTCGTGGCCGTCGTAGAGCGCGTCGACATCGATCTCGACCGCGTCATCGAGGAAGCGATCGACGAGCACGGGGTGCTCGGGGTTGATCTGCGCCGCGCGCACCAGGTAGTCGCGCAGCATGTCCTCGTCGTACACGATCTCCATGCCGCGACCACCGAGGACGTAGGAGGGTCGCACGAGCACCGGGTAGCCGATCTCCTGCGCGATGCCGCGAGCCTCGTCGAAGGAGAACGCCGTACCGAAGCGCGGAGCCGGCAGCGCGGCGCGGGTGAGGAGCGCACCGAACTCAGCACGGTCCTCGGCCAAGTGGATCGCATCGGGGGACGTGCCGACGATCGGTACCCCGGCCTGCTCGAGCCCGCGCGCAAGCCCGAGCGGAGTCTGACCACCGAGCTGCACGATGACGCCGGCCAGCTGACCGCTGGCGGCTTCGGCGTGGACGACCTCGAGGACGTCCTCGAGCGTGAGTGGCTCGAAGTAGAGCCGATCCGAGGTGTCGTAGTCGGTCGAGACCGTCTCCGGATTGCAGTTGATCATGATCGTCTCGTACCCGGCCTCACGCAGAGTGAGGCAGGCGTGGACACAGGAATAGTCGAACTCGATTCCCTGACCGATGCGGTTGGGCCCGGATCCCAGGATGATCACCTTACGTGCATCGCTCGGCTCGACCTCGGTCTCCTCGTCGTACGCCGAGTAGTGATACGGCGTACGCGCGGCGAACTCCGCGGCACATGTGTCGACGGTCTTGTAGACCGGTCGGATGCCGAGGGAGTGACGCAGGTCGCGAGTTTCGCGCTCGGTGACCCCTCGAAGCGACGCGATCTGCGCATCGGAGAAGCCATGTCGCTTGGCCTCGCGGATGAGGTCGCCATCGAGCGACGGCGCCAGCCGGATCCGATCCGCGAGTTCGTTGATGATCTGGATCTGCGCGAGGAACCACGGGTCGATAGCGGTGGCTTCGTACACCTCGTCCAGGCTCGCCCCAGCCCAGAGGGCCTGCTGCACCTCGCGCAGGCGGCCGTCGTGGGGCGTGCGGATCGACTCCATGAGCGCTGGCAGGTCGACGGAGTCGGGCCAGCTGAACACGGCCTCGGGGCGCTCGAGGGAGCGCAGTGCCTTCTGCAGCGCTTCGGTGAAGTTGCGACCGATGGCCATGGCCTCGCCCACCGACTTCATGGTGGTGGTGAGCGTGGGATCGGCCTGGGGGAACTTCTCGAAGGCGAACCGCGGGACCTTGACCACGATGTAGTCGAGGGTCGGCTCAAAGGAGGCGGGTGTCTCCTGGGTGATGTCGTTGGGGATTTCGTCGAGGGTGTAGCCGATGGCCAGGCGCGCGGCGATCTTGGCGATGGGGAATCCGGTCGCCTTGGAAGCGAGCGCGGATGAGCGTGACACGCGGGGGTTCATCTCGATGACGATGAGTCGGCCGTCCTGGGGATTCACGGCGAATTGGATATTGCAGCCGCCGGTGTCGACACCGACGGCCCGGATGATGTCGATGGCGACATCGCGCATCACCTGGTACTCGCGATCGGTCAGCGTGAGGGCGGGCGCGACCGTGATCGAGTCACCGGTGTGCACGCCCATCGGGTCGAGGTTCTCGATCGAGCACACGACCACGACGTTGTCGCTGCGGTCGCGCATCAGCTCGAGTTCATATTCCTTCCAGCCGAGGATGGACTCCTCCAGCAGCACCTCGTGGGTCGGGCTCGCCTGCAGGCCCGTGCCAGCGATCCGCAGCAGGTCGGCCTCGTCGTAGGCCATGCCGGAGCCTGCCCCGCCCATGGTGAAGGACGGCCGGACGACGACGGGATAGCCGAGGGAATCCACCGCCGCGAGGCAGTCCTCGATGCTGTGGCAGATCGCCGAGCGCGCACTCTCGGCGCCCACCTGCTCAACGATGGCGCGGAAGAGTTCGCGATTCTCACCCCGCTCGATCGCGTCCACGTCGGCACCGATGAGCTCGACGCCATAGCGCTCCAGGGCACCGGAGCGATGCAGCGCCATGGCGGCATTGAGCGCGGTCTGGCCCCCGAGGGTGGCCAGCAGCGCGTCGGGGCGCTCGCGCTCGATGATGCGCTCGACGAAGTCAGGGGTGATGGGCTCGACGTAGGTCGCATCCGCGAACTCCGGGTCGGTCATGATCGTCGCGGGGTTGGAGTTGACGAGGATGACGCGGATCCCCTCGGCCTTGAGCACGCGGCAGGCCTGGGTGCCGGAGTAGTCGAACTCGCACGCCTGACCGATCACGATGGGGCCAGATCCGATGACCAGGACGGAAGCGATGTCGTCGCGCTTCGGCATCAGCGATCCCCCGCCATCATGCGAGCGAACTCGTCGAAGAGGTCAGCAGCATCGTGGGGACCTGCGGCCGCCTCGGGGTGGTACTGCACGCTGAAGGCCGGCGCATCGAGGCAGCGCAGGCCCTCCACGACATCGTCGTTGAGGCAGACATGGCTGACCTGAACCCGTCCGTACGGTGTATCAGCGACCTCGCCGATCGGCGCATCGACGGCGAATCCGTGGTTATGGGCGGTCACCGCGACGCGACCCGTGGCCAGGTCCTGTACCGGCTGGTTGATCCCGCGGTGTCCGAACCTCAACTTGTAGGTACCGAAGCCGAGGGCCCGACCGAGCATCTGATGACCGAAGCAGATCCCGAATACCGGCCGCCCCGCGTCCAGTGCGGCGCGCACAAGGGACACCGCATGCTCAGCCACTGCCGGGTCGCCTGGGCCGTTGGAGAAGAACACTCCGTCGCGCCCTCGCTCGAGCATCTCCTCGGCACTGACGTCTGCCGGTACGACATGGACGGTCATGCCCCGCTC
>Ga0129342_1001110_pt1 | contig 12019 bp, 8 predicted proteins | sample CPBDNA_5_FD_94426 | JGI IMG/M metagenome (GOLD analysis project Ga0129342, IMG submission 94426) | Freshwater to marine salinity gradient microbial communities from Chesapeake Bay, USA - CPBay_Sum_15_0.2_DNA | ecosystem: Environmental > Aquatic > Marine > Coastal | place: USA: Chesapeake Bay...
ATTCCTGTCCCAAGGAGAAAGGTAGATGCCAAGTTTTAATCCAAATTTTCTACATGATTTTTCCAGATCCTTTATTAAATCTCCCTCACCATTTTTCCATGGACTATTTTTTACAGAGTGAGAAGTGTAATTACTAGGCCACAAAGCAAATCCGTCGTGATGTTTTGCAGTAATAATTATCCCCTTCATTCCTGAATTTTTAATCACTTCTGCCCATTGATCTGTATCAAGACTGGTTGGGTTGAATTTGGATGGAGATTCATCTCCGTATCCCCATTCTTTATTTGTAAAAGTATTCATGTTAAAATGAATAAAAGCATAATACTCCATCTCCTGCCAAATTTTTTGTCTTTCACTAGGAATTGGTTCAACTACATTAAAAGTGCTATCACAAGAGAATAGAATTAAAAAAAATATGATTAAAATATTTTTCACTATTTCAAATTAGGAATTTAATTTTACTAACTTAGTTAAAACTACTTAATTATTATGTCCAAAATTTTAGTAACAGGAGGACTTGGTTATATTGGAAGCCATACTGTTGTTGAATTACATAAAAGTGGACATGATATCGTAATTATTGATGATTTGTCAAATTCTTCTTTAAAGATTCTTGATGGAATCAATGAGATCATAAATTTCAATATAAATTTCATAGAATTAGATTTAAAAAATTTTAAACAAACAAAATCTTTTATTAAAGAAAATATAGATATTGATGGAGTAATTCATTTTGCAGCTTCTAAAGCTGTGGGAGAAAGTGTTGAAGATCCGTTAAAATACTACACAAATAATATTTCATCTCTTCTAAATCTTTTGAATGCTTTAAAATCACTTGAAAGAAAAATAAATTTCATTTTCAGTTCATCAGCTACAGTCTATGGAAAACCTGAAATTTTACCTATTACTGAAAATGAGTCAATTAAAGTTGCTGAATCTCCATATGGAAACACAAAACAAATTGGAGAAGAAATTTTGTTTGATTTAGTCAAATCATCTCCATATTTTAATGTCATATCGCTTAGATATTTTAATCCAATTGGGGCACACAATTCAGCTTTAATAGGTGAACTTCCAATTGGAGTACCTCAAAATTTAGTTCCATTTATTACTCAGACTGCTATTGGCAAAAGAGAAATTCTTACAATTTTTGGAAACGATTATGATACTCATGATGGAACATGTTTAAGGGATTATATTCATGTTGTTGATTTAGCAAATGCTCACCTAAAGGCATTAAGTTTTTTAATTAAGAAAAAAGAAAATAATTATTTTGACACATTTAATATTGGAACAGGAAAAGCTTCCTCAGTTTTGGAGCTCATAAAAGGATTTGAAGAATCTACTGGAATTAATTTAAATTATAAAATTGGTGATAGAAGAATAGGTGATGTTGATCAATGTTTTGCAGAAGTTTCTAAGGCGAATAATGTATTGAATTGGAAATCTAATCTAACAATTGAAGATGCATTAGTTTCAGCATGGAATTGGGAAAAAAATATTAATAATGAAAAATTTTAACAGAAGAAATTTTATAAAGAAATCAGCTCTTGGAGTAGTAGCTGCATCAACATTAAGTGTTAGTTGTCAAGACAATTTATCAAAACCCTCACCAGGAAAATATATGGGAGATTTTTCAGATAAACCAATTGATAATATACGAGCTGCATTTATTGGCCTTGGTGCAAGAGGACCAGGTCATTTAAAAAACTTTGCTACACTAGATGGTACACAAGTTGTTGCACTTTGTGATTTATTTAAAGACAATGTTGAAATAGAACATAACAGATTAAAGAAATACAATTCTGTATCAACTGATGTAAGATTATATTGGGGAGATGAAAATAAATGGAAGGTTATGCTTAAAGAAGTTAAACCTGATATTGTTTTTATATCTACAAATTGGAAAAATCACGCTCCGATGGTTATACAAACTATGCTTGATGGTGCTCATGCTTTTTGTGAGGTTCCTTTAGCAATTTCAACTCAGGAAATGTGGGATATAGTAAACACATCAGAACAAACTCAAAAACACTGTATGATGATGGAAAATGTAAATTATGGAAGAGAGGAGTTGATGTATTTGAATATGTGCAGGCAAGGTGTAATTGGAGAACTTTTGCACGCTGAAGCTGCCTATATACATGAGCTTAGATTTCAAATGTTTCAAGAGGAAAGAGGAACTGGTTCATGGAGAACTCATCACTACGCTGAAGGTCTAGGAAACCTTTATCCAACACATGGATTGGGTCCAGTTGCACAATATATGAACATTGCCAGAGAAGAAGATAATTTTAAATCTATTGTTTCATATTCAACTCCTGCAATTGGAAGAAATAAATATTCAAAAGTTAATTTTGATTCAAATCATAAATGGAATAAATTAAATTATTCAAATGGTGATTTGAATACCTCCATAATTAAAACTCATTTAGGAAGAACTATATTAGTTCAGTGGGATGAAACAAGTCCAAGACCCTATACAAGACATAACTTAGTTCAGGGTTCAAAAGGAACACTAGCAGGATTCCCAACTAGAATTGCGTTAGAAGGCGGATTTGAGGGGGTTTTAAAAGATCACCATTCTTGGATTGAGGGAGATGATTTAGAATTTTTATATGAAAAGTATGATCATCCCTTGTATAAGAGATTAAATTCTAAAACAAAAAAATCTGGTCATGGAGGAATGGATGGAATAATGATGTACAGAATTGTTGAATGTCTAAAAAATGGTCAACCCTTAGATCAAAACGTATACGAGGGTTGTTTTTGGAGTGCAGTTACACCTTTAAGTGCAAAGTCAATTAGTGAAGAAGGATTACCACAACAATTCCCTGATTTTACAAGAGGAATGTGGAAAAAAACTTCCCCCCTTGAAATTATAGTATAGTATTAGTTAATGAATAATTCACTTATTATTCTTGCAGCTGGACTTTCATCTAGAATGAAAAAATCTAAATCCAGTGATGTTTTAAGTGATACTATATTAAATCAGGCTAATAATATTGAAAAAGGATTAATTGGGATAGATAAAAAAGGAAACCCATTCGTTCATTATTTATTAGTTAATGCTCAGAATGCAGGATTTGAAAACATATATTTAGTTATTGGAGAAAACTCGTCAAACTTTAGAAGTTTCTTTAGTAATAATAAATATAAAGGATTAACTATACAATTCGCAATTCAACAAATTGAAAATGGAAGAACAAAGCCATCGGGAACAGCAGACGCTGTCTTTCAGACTTTAGTTCAATATCCAAAATTGAAAAATTTAAATTTTTGTGTATGTAATAGTGATAACTTATACAGTAAAAAAGCTTTTTTGAAAATCAGAACTACTCAAGCTTTAAACGCATTTGTTTCTTACGACAGACAGTGTTTAAGATTTAAAAGAAAGAAAATAAGTTCATTTTCAGTTTTAAAGCTTGATAAAAACAACTATTTGTTAGATATTATTGAAAAACCTAATGACCAAGAATTGAAAAGTTTTAAAGATTTTAATGGGGTTTCTAGAGTTAGTATGAATCTATTTAAATTTAATGGAAGGGTTTTTTTTAAATTTTTAAAGGATTGTCCATTCGATCCAATTAGAAATGAAAAGGAATTGCCAACAGCTGTTTTAAATCTTTCCAAAAACATCCCCAACTCTGTTTTGGGAATTCCTCATTGCGAACATGTTCCCGACTTAACCTCTAAAGATGATATTTCACTTTTATTTAATTCCTTTTAAAAAGTGAAATTCCCAAGGATTCAATACGTTATTTTCCAAAGAGACTTCTCTTTGCGTATCTAAACTTTTAAGTTTTTTCTTAACTGTAGTTTGAACCTCTTGTTTTGTATCTGAAAGATTTGCTATAAAATAAATAGATTCTTCATCGTTAGATCTTTTGAAGCACACTAAATCATTACTGTTTGTTTCAATGATTTCAAATTTTATTCTAGGATCAATATCAAGAAGATTGTTTTCTTTTTTTAACTTATTTAGTTTCTTATAAAAATCAAAAAAATCAGATTGTTTTTTTGGAATAAAATCTTTTTCAAAGAAAGCTAATCTTTTATTCAAGCCATATTCTTGACCATTGTATATAAGTGGAATACCAGGAAGAAAATAAGTTAATGCAGCAAATGTCTTTGCTCCCTTTCCATATCTTTCAAATACTGTTCCTGCCCATGTATTTTCGTCATGATTGGATGTAAAATTCATTAATATATGTTCAGAACTGTAATCCTTAATATTTCTAAGTATATTTTCTTTTAAATCATTTGAGTTGTTTTCTTTTTTATAGATTCTGTTCAAGACATGATGCCCTGACCAATTATAACTCATATCAAATAATTCAATTAGCTCAAATCCTCCAGTATGATATCCATCAGATTCAGCAAGCATTAAAACCCTTTTTATTTTTTCTAATCTGTTAATTGATTTTTTCCAGAAAGATGGTGGACAACTATGAGCCGCATCTAGTCTATAGCCATCAATGTTATGCTCTTTAACCCAATACTCCATAGCTTCAATCATTTCTTCTTGCATCTCCATATTATCAAAATTTAAATCTGCAACATCTGTCCAGCCCCATGATTCTCCAGTAGATGGGTTGATAGGATCTGTTATTTCTCCATTTGAATTTTTAGTGTAATATTCAGGATTTGTTTTTATCCAGTGATGATCCCATCCAGTGTGATTTGCAACCCAATCTAAGATGACATACATTTCATTTTTGTGAGCTTCGTTGATTAATTTATCGAAGTCTTCCTTGTTGCCAAACTCAGGATTTATTTCCTTATAGTTTGAAATAGAATAGTAACTTCCCAATGTGCCTTTTCTTTTAGTTTTTGAAATGGGATGAATTGGCATTAGCCAGATTATCTTAACTCCCAAATCTTTTAGTTTAGGGATGTCTTTAGTGAAATCTTCAAAAGTACCTGATTCAGAATATTGTCTAACATTAACTTCGTAGATAACACTGTCCTTTATTTCATCAATACTAAAATTTTTTGAAAATGAATTTTGATTTTCACAGGAAATTAAAAGCAAACCAATAAGTAAAAATATTTTTTTCATAAATTTTTATTTTTTAAAGGGGTTTTTATACCATTAATATAGACACTAATTGGTTCTCCGTCTAAAAGGGAAATAGTCGTCGTGTTCTTATTAATTAAAATAGATAATTTTCTTTTTTTAACATTTACTTTAAAACTATAACTGTCCCATTTTTTTGGGATTTTTGTATTAAAATGTATTTCCTTGTTTTTGACACGAAATCCTGCAAATCCCTCAACAACACTCATCCATGTTCCACCCATTGAAGTGATATGTAACCCTTGTTTAATTTCTTTATTATAATCATCAAGATCCAATCTGCTGGCTCTTATAAAATATTCATAGGCCTTATCTAAATCATTTATTTTACTTGCTAATATACTGTGAATGCAGGGAGATAAAGATGATTCATGAACAGTAAATTGTTCATAGTACTTAAAATTTCTTATGTGTTCATCTTCATTAAAATCTTCGTCAAAAAAATAAAATCCCTGTAATACATCCGCTTGTTTAATATATGGTGATCTTAAAATTTTATCCCATGACCAATTTTGATTTATTGGTCGTTCTTTTTTTGGAATATTCTCAGCGGGAATAAGGTCTTTATTTAAAAAACCATCATTTTGAATAAAAACTCCTAATTCTTTTGAGTAGGGTAAATAGATATCTTTTATTATTTTATTCCATTTTTTTATTTCATCTTTTTCCAATGATGTTTCTAAAATGATTTTATTGTAAATATTGATTTCAGACTTGGAAATTTTATTCAAAATTTCAATTGTGTATTGAAGACACCATCTTGCGCTGTAGTTTGTGTACCAGTTGTTGTCAACGTTGTTTTCATATTCATTTGGACCAGTAACTCCTAGTATTACATATTTATTTAGGTCTTTAGAGTAATTAACTCTTTGTGACCAAAATCTAGAGATTGCAATTAAAATTTTAATTGCTTTTTTATTAATAAAGTCATAGTCATCAGTAAAATTTACATATTTTTTTATCGCTTGGACTATGGCAGCATTTCTATGGATTTCTTCAAAGGTTATTTCCCATTCGTTATGACATTCTTCCCCATTAGCCGTTACCATTGGAAATAGTGCAGCGCCGTGATTTAATCCAATTTTTTCAGCATTTATTATTGCATTAGATAATTGATTATATCTTTGTAATAGTAGATTTTTAGAAACAATTGAGTTTTTTGTACCTAAATAAAATGGAATACAATAGGCTTCAGTATCCCAATAAGTTACCCCTCCGTATTTTTCCCCTGTAAATCCTTTTGGCCCAATATTTAACTTTGGATCATTTCCATTAAAAGTTTGATTTAGTTGAAAAATATTAAACCTTACAGCTTGTTGAGACATAACGTCTCCATCAATAATTATATCAGAATCGCTCCAAATATTTTCCCAGGCCTTGGAATTTTCTTTTAAAAGCCCCTCGAATCCTAAGTCTATTGAAGATTTTAGTTCTTTACTAATTGTTTTCTCAAATTCATTTTTAGGTGTATCATTAGAATTTATATGTCCACCAATTTTTAAAAGGGTTAATTCATTTTCAGGATTTAAATGAAACTCACTTTGGGATCCAATTATATTTTCATTTTTATTTTTGGTAAAACTAGCTTGAATCTCCATGCAATTTATGAAATATTTTGTTTTAAAAAATGTTGCAATTTCGAAATTTGAATTTATAACTTTTGAGTTTACTACACTAAAGTTATCATTTGTACTGACTTTAACAGTTTCTAGAAAAGGCTGATTCCAATTAGCATCATTGTTTTTAATATCAATATTAATTGCAGGAAGAATTTTAAGGTTTATTTTTTTATTTAATGATTTTATTGAATATTTTATTACTCCTAAATTTTCTCTTTTTAAAGAAATAAATTTTTTAGATGTAATTTGGATTTTTTCTTTATTAGGTGTTTCAAATTTAACATTTCTTTCACACCATCCTTCCTTCATGTTTAATTCTCTTCTGTAAGAAAAAACCTTGCATTTGTTTAAATCTAAAAGCTTATTATTTATTTCAATTCTAATAATATTCCAGTTTGGGCAATTAACCATTTTTGCAAAATAATCTGGATATCCTTTTTTCCACCAACCAACTTTAGTTTTGTCTTTGTAATAAATTCCACTAATATAATTTCCTATGATTTGGTCTCCGGAAAAATCTTCTTCAAAATTACCTCTCTGTCCAATTTTTCCATTTCCTAAACTGAATATACTTTCAGAATCCACCATTTTTAATGAATTAAATTTATCTTCAATTATTGACCAAGGATCTAATATGTATTTGTTTTTTAACATCTCTGAAAATCCTGAAATTTAATTTCGTTAAATTCTTTATAAACTTTATTTGCTATGCTTAATTTTTTTGATTTTCCTATTCCTATGGTCATCATTTTTAATTTATTACCTGCAATTATTCCTGCTTCAGAATCTTCAAAAACAACACAATTTTCGTGAGCAGATTGGGTTAGTTTAGCAGCCAATTCAAACCCTTCAGGGTCAGGCTTCGAAATTTTTATACTGTTTCCGTCAACAATTGCATCAAAATATGAACTAATGTTTAATTTATTTAGGATTAAATTTGCGTTTTTACTGGTGGAATATAAAGCAATTGAATGATTGTGTTTTTTTGCATTTATAATAAAATCAGAAACTCCATTTATTATGTTTGACGAATTAATTTTTGATATTTTATCTAAATAGATATTGTTTTTTTTATCTAGTAGCTCATTAAATCTTTTAATGCTTAAATCTAATCCAGCCCAACCTAGAATCTTCTTTAAACATATATCTCTACTTACTCCTTTAAGTTCCTCATTTAATTCAGAATTCAAGTCAAATTTTAGGATTTCACATATATCTTTCCAAGCTTGAAAATGATAATTTTCAGTGTTAGTTATAACACCATCCAAATCAAAAATAAATGTTGGTATTTTTTTCATTTAATCACTTATCGTTTTTTTATCTGTTATAGTTAGATTTAATAATCCAGCAATAATTAAAGTTAATCCAGCAACAATCATTGAAAAGATTGTTTTATCTCCAAGAATTGAAGACAGTATATTTATTCCTCCAATTGCAGCTATTATTTGAGGTATAACTATAAACATATTAAAAATACCCATACTAGTCCCCATGTTTTCTTCTTTAACTGAACTTGATAACATTGCATAAGGCATGGATAAAATACTTCCCCATGAAATTCCAATTAAGCTAAACGAAATAATTAAAAGTGAATGATTTGAAATGAAATACATTGAGATAAACCCAATTCCTCCTAAAATTAATGAGTACAGATGAATCATTTTTCGATTTATTTTTCTTTTGGATGTATACAATGTTAATACTAGTGCAAACAACATTGAAGAAAGCCCATAAATACCCATATATGATCCAGTTAAATTTGACGCTTTTTGAAAACTTAAATTTTTAGAATTGAATTTTTCAAGTTCTATTACATTGTCCAGATTAAATTCTGAAATCACTGGAATTGGAGCGTTAAACACATGTTCAGTAATGGCAGGATTAGCCATGCTCCACATTGTAAAAAAAGCAAACCAACTAAAAAATTGAATTATTCCCAGTTTTTTCATAATTACCGGCATTTCAACATATTGCTTAGTAAATTCCTTAAACATTAATTTTAATCCCTTTTTTTGTTCTTTTCTAAACTTTTTTAAATCTACAGGTGGATATTCAGATGTTGTGAGAATAGTATAAAGAATTGAAATGAAAAAAACCCCAGCTCCAATAGCAAAAGCTAACTTAACTGAATCTGGAACTATTCCTGGTTCCGAGATATCGCTAACCCCAAGACTACTTACAAAATATGGAAGATTACTTGCTATCCAAGTTCCAATTCCAATAATTAGTGTTTGAGTTACAAAACCATAGGAACGTTGAGATTGTGGAAGTTTGTCTGCAACCAATGCTCTAAAAGGTTCCATACTAATATTTATAGATGCGTCTAATATCCACAAAAACCCAGCTGCCATCCAAAGAGCAGGTGAGTAAGGAACAAAAAACAAAGCTATTGAACTTAAAATAGCTCCTATTAAAAAATAAGGCTTTCTTCTACCAAGTCTTGAATGCCAAGTGTTATCACTTAAATACCCTATTATTGGTTGAACTATAAGACCCGTTAAAGGAGCGGCAATCCAAAGTAATGGAATGCTTGATTCATCGGCTCCAAGAGTTTGAAATATTCTTGACATAAACCCACCTTGCAATGCAAAACCAAATTGAATTCCTAAAAATCCAAAACTCATATTCCATATTTCCCAAAAGCCTAATTTCTTTTTCATATCAAAAGATTGAATAGTGTTAAATAAGTTGTAAAATAAATTGTTATAGTAAATAAATACTAGAAAAGTACGTGCAAAACTATAAACAAGTGAGAAGTAGATTTATAATTTTGTTTCACAAATATATTATATTTTCTTTTTAATTTTTAATAAATAAACTAAATCTACGATAACGTTATAGTTTATCTAACTAAAATCTAGGATGATTCTCTTTTAATCAAAGAACATTTAATTATCTCAGTTTTAAATTCAGAGATATCTGTTTTGCCTGTTAATTTATTTATTAAAAGTTTTGTGGCTCTTTCACCCATTATTTCTCCATGTTGACTTACAGTTGAAAGAGATGGAGATGAATATCTAGAAATTACTCCGTCGGTAAAAGATATTATTGATATTTCATCAGGAACAATTATATTGTTTTTTTTTAGAACTTTTAGTGCTGAACCTGCATATATTTCATTAACCCCTAAAATAGCATCAATTTTTTTTGATTTTAATATTTTTTCTAGGTCATCTTCCAGAAAGGACATTTCAGCTTGACTACTTTTTTTATCCTTAACTTTAATAATTAAATCACTATCAGGAACAATATTGTTGTCCTTTAATGCTTCTAGATAACCTTCAGTTCTTAAATTTCCTACATTAACATAATCTTCTGATGTTAAAAGAAGTATATTTTTTCTATTGTCGTCAATTAATGTTTGAGTAGCTTCTTTGGAAGCTTGTTTGTCATTAACTATTACTTTATCACATTTTAAGTCTGAGATTACCCTATCAAATAGAACTACGGGTATACCCATATCTATTGTTTCTCTTATATGATGAAAATCTTGATTTTTTAAAGTCTCTTTTGCTATAGACATAATAATCCCATCAATATGTGCATTTGCAAGAGTTTCCATATTTAACACTTCCTTTTCGAAAGACTCGTTTGAAACCGCTATAATTACATTATATCCGTTTTCAGAAGAAATTTTCTCGATACTATTAATTACAATTGAAAAAAAATGATGAACTATTTCTGGAATTATGACTCCAATTGTCTTAGTTTTTCTGTTTTTTAAACTAAGTGCTATATTGTTGGGTTTATAATTATGTGCTTTTGCAAAAGCTTTAATTTTTTCCCGAGTTTCAATTCCGATTTCGTGACTATCTTTTAAAGATTTAGATACAGTAGATATAGATACATTAAGCTCTTTAGCAATTTCTTTAAGAGTAATTCGCTTTATCATTTTAGTAGAAATTACATAAAATATTTGCCATATTTTTAAAAATAAGACATAATCTTACTAAATTAATACAAAAAAAAGTTATTAACACTATAACGTTATAGTTTGTTAGCTATAACGTTATAGTATACTATACTACTTTTTTTGTCTTGTTCTTGGTCTTAAATTGATATAAATTAGATATCGAGAAGTAGATTTTTATAACAAAACAAAATCAAAAATATGATGAAATTTTTAAAACAAATTCAAATTCTTTTTTTGCTTTTCCTTTCAATTGGAATTTTTGCACAACAAAGTGTTTCGGGTTTAGTAACAGATAATTCTGGAAATGCGTTACCTGGAGTTAATGTTGTTATTAAAGGAACTAATGTTGGAGTTTCAAGTGATTTTGACGGAAATTATCAGATTAATGCTAATAATGGTCAAATTTTAGTTTTTTCATATGTAGGTTATGAAACCTTAGAATTAACTGTTAGTGGAACAAATCAAGATGTTGTATTGACTGAATCTAGTTCAGAACTAGATGAGGTTGTAGTTATTGGTTACGGAACTGTTAGAAAAAAAGATTTAACAGGAACCGTTGATTTAGTTACAGAAAAGGACTTTGCAAAAGGTTCTGTTGTATCTCCTCAACAATTAATTAGAGGAAAAGTTGCAGGAGTATCTATTGTTTCCAATAGTGGTGCACCTGGTGACGATTCAAACGTTCTTATTCGAGGAATCGGATCACTTAATTTAAATTCAAATCCACTATATGTTCTTGATGGAGTTCCCTTAGATGCAGGAGGTGTAGGTGGATCAAGAAATGGTTTAAACGTCATTAATCCTAACGATATTGAATCAATAAGTATTTTAAAAGATGCTTCTGCTACCGCAATTTACGGTTCTCGTGCTGCTAATGGCGTAGTGTTAATCACTACTAAAAAAGGTAAAACTGGAGAACTTCAATATAACTTTAGTTCTAGATCATCTTCTTACACTCCAGTTGATTATGTTGACGTTCTGAATGCTAAACAATTTAGATCTGCAGTTCAGGCTACAGGTGTCTCTGACTACATTTCTAGACTTGGAACATATGAAACTGATTGGCAAAGAGAAATTTACGAGACTGCTTTTGCACAAAACAACAGTTTTTCTGTCTCTGGAGGAATTGCTAATATGCCATTCAGAGCATCTTTAGGATATACTGATCAAGATGGAATTTTAATGGGCGACAACTTCAATAGACTGACAGGATCGTTAAACATATCACCATCATTATTTGATGATAACTTAAGAGTTAATATAAATACCAGATTTGTTAGAACTGAAAATGATTTTGCCAATAGAGGAGCCATTGGATCTGCAGTATTTTTTGATCCAACAAAGCCTGTTTATGGATCGTCAGGAGTATTTGGTGGATATTATACCTGGACGGATTCAACTGGAAAA
>Ga0129342_1001115_pt1 | contig 12012 bp, 15 predicted proteins | sample CPBDNA_5_FD_94426 | JGI IMG/M metagenome (GOLD analysis project Ga0129342, IMG submission 94426) | Freshwater to marine salinity gradient microbial communities from Chesapeake Bay, USA - CPBay_Sum_15_0.2_DNA | ecosystem: Environmental > Aquatic > Marine > Coastal | place: USA: Chesapeake Bay...
AATATCAGAGAAGAAATCTACTACACCCTTTGCCTTATTTTTCTTAGACTTAACATATAGAGCATCTCCCCACTTATACCAAGTCTCTGGCCAATGTGTTTCAGTTCTTTCGAACCCATAGTTGCCAAGAAACTCATCCAGGTCTTCGACCATAGGATTACCTTCATACATTTCACCACGATTGACTTCACAGTAAATGTAATCAATATTTTTAAGAGTTTCTACTGCACCTTTAAAAACTTCAAGTTCATATCCCTGAACATCAACATTCATGAAATTTGCATCACGAAGTTTATAGTTGTCTAATACATCAACTTCAACTTCTTCTGTACCATCAAAAGTAACATCAGGATGATGCTCCAAATGATCTTTTGGTTTTAGAATAGAACTACTCTGAGCCTCGTTACTGCTCAGATGCATTGTTGCAGTTCCCTTTGTACTACCAAGTGCTACCTGATATCCTTCAATATCGGCATTCACATTTTGAAGTTTTTCTGCAAGAATATCAAAGTTTTTGGACAGTGGTTCAAAAACAGTGATGTTTTGAATACCATTTCTTACATATTCTTCAATCTCTTCACCATAATGAGCACCAATATGAACGATACCCTTTACGTTCATATTGTATTTCTTGTACAAATTTGTAAAATTAATCAGCATACCATCCTCGCAATTGTATTAAGGCAACCATCCCAGGTTAAGTGTTTTTCATACATTTCTTGTCCATAATCAATCATTTGTTGATACTCTCCACTTTCCAACAAAGAATCTACTTTTTCGGGAATAGTTTCAATTTCATCAGCATTGACTATTAGACACATTTTATCCCATTCAATGTATTCTGTAAAGGGGAGCCAAAACTCATCGCTTATATAAATGGGAACGCACTGCATCTGAATTGCCTCATACATACGGAATGAAGCAGGACCAAATCCTCTTGGACACAGTGCAAATACAGAGTTATTTAATACCTCACGGAAAACGTGTGTTCTGTTATGATCGATATTGATTGCAAACTTATATTGTGGAAGATGTGATAGCAACTGATTCATACGTTCCCTAATGGGATGAGTGTCTCTGCCAGCATATCCAACCTTAAATTCCCTAACTTGTTTTGGAGATCCAGCATGAGGATCACATAGAAGAGGAATAGGTTCGTACTTAGAGTTATTTCCAAGAGGTGAACTAAAACTACCAGAAGAACCAAAGATTGTACAGTTATCAATTGGAACCAAAGTTCCACCATCATACTGAACTACGGTAAAAAACTTTTCGTCTGGATGCTTCTCAATCAACTGATTACAAAAATCAATCAGTGGTTTAGTATTTTGACCATACTCACCACCAGGATTAATGTGCCAGGAGGTCCACTGAATAGGAATATAAATGTAATCAGATTCTAATTCTGTTTTTGTTGCAAAGAAAGAGTATGCTCTCTCTTCAATCATTGGACTAGATCCCTGATGAGGGGGATATTGTACAGGCATTTTTGGTAGAAATTCCTGTGGTACGTCGGCAATTCTAATCATAACTCCAACATTAAATTTTTGTGATAATTTAGAGAGTCTGCATTCTTGTTTCCAACAGAATGAGAATAACTATTACTTCTTAATCTATGATTATACCATAGATCTTTTACAACTTCAATTTTATTTCCTTTCTTTAACCAGTTATAACAAAACACAACAGCATCTGCTTCAAAATATGGATACGCAGGGTTCTCAAAGATATCTTTCATCGATTCGATGTAATCATCTCGATGAACAAAAAAGTTTCCTGTATTAATAAACCACCCAAATGCTTCCCATGAATCAGATTTCAACAAACTCTTTGCTGCATTTGCATCCACGGATTCGAATTCATATTTAATAATTCTTCCATTTAAACTAGAATCAAGACCATCATCAACAAGATGAAGTTGTGATGGTGAATAATATGTTCCTCTTTGTGGGGAAATATCTTTTACAACGTCTAGGGAATTGTCAAAAAAGTAATTATCACTATCTAAGAGATACACCCATTCGTTAGTTGCCTTTGAAACAGCAAGATACTTGTTCTTAAAGGCACCCAGATTAGTTTGATTTCTATAAATCTTTATCTTCGGATGATGTGAATAAATCTCATCAGTAGAACAATCATCATGAACTACTATTTCTGAAACAAAATCAGATTCTAGTAAAAGTTCTACGGTTTGTTCTAGATATTTTCTACTATTATAATAAGGAATTGCAACAGTAATCATGATAGATCTATAATTTTTTGGTGATAATACTTTGCCGAATAGTCAGAGTTACTTCCACAAGAGTTCCAATAACTGTCGCTTCTGAGTCTGTGATAATATTCCATTCCAGGTACAACCTTGTAGAATCCTCCTTTACTCATCCAGTGATACGAAAATGCAATACTACAAGCGTAAACTGGTTCATCTTTGTTTTCGTACCCATCTTTTAATCGTTCAAGGTATTGCTCTCTATTGAAAACAAAATTTCCAGTGTTTAAAAACCAATCAATATACTTTGTCTTTTTGAGTAGAGCGTCTTGTGCTTCATCAATACCAATCTTCTCATACTTGAAGTTGTAAGTTACCTGATTAGTATAACCATCACTTTTGTTATACAGAAGTAAAGTTTGTGGAATATAACAGAAATCTGGATTAGGATTTTCAATATCTTGAATAATGCTCAGAGTTTTTTCTGTTGGGTGATTATCACTATCTAGAAGATAAACCCAATCACAAGTAGAGTTCTGAACAGCAGTGTATTTGTTTCTAAATCCACCAAGATTTGTTTCATTTCTGAATAGTTTAATTTTACTATTATCCAGAGTGTTTACAATCTCATTCAAATTGTTCCATTCTTCTTCACTAGATCCATCATCATTGACGACGATTTCTTTAACAAACTCATTGTTCAATGCATACTCAACCGCTTCTTTGAAGTATTGAGAGGTATTATAAAATGGTATCGCTAATGTTATCTCATTCATAATTTTTAAGATTTTCCTCTATTGTATCAGTATACATTAAGTGTTTGTATTTTTCAATTGTATCTGTATATTGAACCCTGTTCGATTCAAAGTCATAGGTTTTGTTTGGAAGTTTATAGTCCAAACACTCCTCTCTACCCACCAAAGAATATAATGGATTCCAATCCAAACTACTACAACACCAATGAAATGTATCTATAAAGAATCCAATGTCCTTCCTTTCAACATGATGTTTTAAACGAAGTAAAGAATCGTGCCAATGCCAAACTTGATTATCAAGAAGCAATCCAAAATGTTTTTTGGGACAGTAGGTTATACAATGACAAACATGAGGGACATCATGATGCCCACCCAGAGCATCCAAGAAAGATATTGTCCCATTATTATCAATCATCTTATAACCACCATCAAGGTGAGCATAAAGAACTCTATTGTCATCCACTTCAAAAATTTCTGAAAAATATTTCTTCAAATACCAATCAGGGCGAATAAGCATAATGAATCTATAATCATCTAATCCAAATTCACGCAACTTAGATGTTGTATCGTAGACAAGAGCAAACTCACTACCCAGTCTTTGAGGATGAATATTACAATGAACTACTCTATCACCATACCATTCCAATAAATCTTCATCATATTCATCATTACATCTGTAAATATTGAGAAAAACATCACACTTGACACCGTGATTCTTTTCAATGTTATCAAAAAATAGATTATGAGAATCTGTTGCTAATATTTGCCTTTTATATGATTCTTCACCACCTTTATTATCAGAACGTTGTCCTCCCAAACGAAAAGTATCCCCAGTGATCACAAATAAACATTTATCCATCAGAGAATACCTTTCAAATACCCTATTAGAGAATCGATGTTTACATTCATGTTGTCAAGTGTATCCTCCTTCACAACATCAGTAAATCTATGAAATTCTAAGTCAAACTCTCTACACATGTCTCTGTACATATCAATGTACTGATGAGGATTTGGTGGAAGAATTTCGATATACTTGGTTTTTGGTTGTGCAACAAAAGTAAAGCACATGCCACCACCATTTGGACCAAGAATCACAGAAGCATTGTGGAAGATACGAATCTTATCTCGCGTATGATAATCTTCAAGGTTTAGAATTTTAAAATCAAGTTCTTTCAGTCTTTCAACAAGTTCATCCTCATTGATTATTTGTCGTCTACGAATATTTTTGCACATCCCATCACGCTCATTTCCCTGAGATAAGTGTGAAAGGTTCCTGCGAATATAGATTCTATCATACCCTTCAATTTTAGTATCACCAATAGATGAAAGAAATAGATCTTTTACAAAGATCCAAACACTAGGATCAATATGAGAAATCTCCAATCCATTCTGGCAGTGCCGTGGATGATGATGCTCGATGTAGATATGATCTGAGGTATAGGGAACTAATTCTATCTTATCTTCAAAGATTTCAAAAGTTTCTAGTTGATAGGGAGTCCAATCTTCATCAGCAAAACATACTTTGATTTTTTCTTTACCAAATTCTGGAATCTTGTTGAATGCACCAACCATATACCAAAACCAGTGTCCAATCCACCCTTTACCAGCTTCTTCAATACAATATGGTTTCATTTTAGAAAATTTTCAATGGTTTGTTTATTGATGTTATTTGAATTCAAAACTTTATCATCAATTAGAACATCATAATGAATCTTTCCCATCACAAGAGAATGGTATTTTAGACCCCAAGAATCTAATTGCTTTATTGTTCTGTTGTAGAGGTGAGTATAAATGTTGATAACGTTTCCGTTATATTGTGACATTCCTCTTGCAGTATATATTACAATTTTATGACCATCATTGTGAAGTGAGTTTACTAAGTCGATAGTTTCTAAAATTGGTTGGCAATAATCATACTTGTCTGGTCCAAGATCTTCATATCCAGACGGTCTCCAACAGATTACATCATCTAAGTCAAACGCAATAGTTTTTTGTTTGTTCATGTAGCAACTTTAATTTAGATTTTATTCTTCTCTGTATTAACCTATCAGAGTCTGGGAAATGAGATTTTATTTTATCCAGAAATTTCTTCTCAGACAAAACATAATGACAGCAAGTCATAATGATTTGATTTTTGGATACCTTATTTTCGTCGGAGATCCATTTTTTCCACTTACCAGAATTATAGCATATTTCATAAAGTTGTTCAAATAATTTTTTATCTTTAACACATTCTTCCAAGTAATATTCAGACTCAACTTGCCCATACTCTGGTGCAATATTAATAGCATCCAGTCCACTCTGAAATCTAACCTCCACGTCAAAAGAATCTGTTAGATAATCACCATTATGCTCCTTACTCATCAAATCAAAACTCTTTACAACCTTAATAAATCTATCTAATCTTTTATTATTAAAGTTGCCAATGTTCGTTCTTGTTGATAAATCTAATCGTGTTCCAGACTGAACAACCGCATACTTGATTTGATGAAACTGCTGTTCCGTTAGTTCTTCTTTGAGATAGGTAAGGAACCATACGAATTCTTCTGGTTCATATTTAAATATTGCTTCTTCGGTCCCAACTTCATACATTACCTTTGGATTTTCTTTCCAAAGTACATCAATAATTAATTTTGTTTTTTCCGCAGCATCCTTTATTGTTTTCGAAACTCTAAAAGGATCTACATGGATTAAATCAAAGTAATTGCAATCTTCAACAAAAGATGACATCCCATCATCAATTTCCCTTCCTTGATGCTCTCCACCATGATCTCTGCAAAGTAAAACAGAAGAGTTCTTTCCCCTTACATATTCAGAGAATGATTGAGTATTCCAACTATTCACATACCCACCACAAAAATCCACCTGTCTTCTCGAGGGAATGAATCCAATGGGATATTTGTGGTCGATTACACAATCAACCACATTTTTACTCATTGGTCCGATATAATACTTCGGAAATTTCATTTTGTTACTAAGTTGAGAAATAAATTGTATTTGCCAAAATAATATAAGAAAGTATCAAGAGGATGTTCATGTAACGGAGACATATTAATCCATATTAAAGAAGTTAGAATTTCAATCTTAGAATAATCAATTTGATTGTATTCGCAGAAATCTTTTAACATCGATTTAAAATCAAGTAATGTTTTCTTTACAAAAACATCACATACAATTGTATCATTATCAAAATCAACACTAAATTTTTTGTCGTGTAAGATTGAGTGATTCAAAATAAGATTATGATTCAGTTTTGCGAGATCATAATACATATCTCCCGATTCAATTACACCATTAAAATCTTGTCTCCAATCAATTAGTTTAAACTGATCTTTAAACTTTGGAGATACTAGAATATTGTCTAAAATAAAGTCACCATGGAATCCAGTAGGATTAGGTCCAATCAACTGCGTATAGTCGATATTCTCCAACATCTCCATCATTGATGGAACTCTCATACCATTAATAACTTCTGATGTATCTTCTAGACCATATTTTTCCAAAAACTTTTTAACTCTAATGATAGTTTTATCTTTGTAAAACTTTGTGGCATTTTCAATATAATTTTCTTGTTCTTTCGGTTGCCAAAGATTATTCTTTGCCCAATTAAGAAGATCAACAAATCTATAAAGACTCACTGAGTCTGACATCAGATCTGCTTCAAGGTATTCATACTTGTAGAAATTTTCAGAACTATCGATTATATTTGGAACCAATCCATTTAAAGATTTTGCTCGAAGAACTCTATCGGAGCACATCTTTTTGTTGTTGAAAAATTTAATAACAAAATTATCAAAGATGAATATATTCTCGTCTTCTTTATCAAGAACATTTACAGTTCCTTTAATTTTAGATCTAGTATTTTTTAGAGAATCAATATTTCCAATATCATACCAGTCTTCAATAGGAATAACATAAAAGTCATCCATTTTGCGAACAACATGACAATCAGATAGATCGCTTGTTTTGACGCTAGAAAGAATTTCCTTTACTTGATTCCAAAACTTTACATAATCATTAATTCCAGAAACACCAACGTAAATGTAATCATAGTTTTGTTCACCCTTTTCATTAATGGAAGCAATCTTTCCATTTAAACAATTTACGGTTCTATATGATTGACTATTTTCACCCCTACCACCGATTGACCAGTTAGAAGAGAAATCTACATCGTCAATATAATTCTTTGGGAGAATAGTATCACAAGCATGAAAAACAAACGGAGTCTGCAAGTACTCTTCACACAAAGAAATTGAGTAAAGAAGACTACTTCCTTCACCCATGTAATTATCAACTTCTACAAATTGAATCTTACGATCAGGATGTGCAAGAGTAAGATATTGTTTTACATGGGATCCATAGTGCCCAAGAGTTACAACAAACTCAACGTCTTCTGAATATGTTTCAATAATGTGAGAAATGACTGGTTTATCTCCAATTCTAACCAGACTCTTATTTGTAAATTTGGTAAGGTTGCCAAGTCTAGAACCAAGTCCACTGGTTGTTAAAAGAACTTTATAGTCTGCCATATTTGTCTTCCAATCTAACGATGTCATCTTCTCCAAAATATTCACCCAACTGAATCTCAATAAAAATGAGATCATTGTCACCAATATTCGTTGGTTGATGCTTAGATTCTTTTGGAATCTTTACAACATCACCAACAGTGTAATGATATTCTACGTCATCGATCTTAACACTAGCATTACCCTGAACTATTACCCAAATTTCTTCTCTTTTAAAGTGATATTGATAACTTGGTGATTGACCAGGTTTGATGACAATTTTTTTTACCTTAGTATATTCTTCATTAATAACAGTTGTAAAAGATCCCCACGGTTTTAATTCCATACTACCTCCCAATTTTCCAATTTTGGCAATAAAAGCATATTTAAAAATTGATTATTACAATCTGGCGAATCACACTTACGGTGTGGTTCTTTTCTTGCATAGGCATGGAGATTAATTTTAAATTTATCAATTAATCCTGCTGCTTGCAAATGATACACAAATAATGAGACTGTGTTTTCTATGAAATGTACATCATCAGAATTTTCAATAATCTTTAATATATCAACTAAGTTTGGTGAAATATTGTGAAGATTTACGATTCTAGAATGCTTGATGTATTTTCTATCTATAAGGTTTTCACCATAGTCACAAATGACAGAATATGGTTGTGTAAGATCTAAACTATCAAAGAGTTGATTTTCCAAATCATACTTTCTAGAAAAGAAGAAGTAATCATTTTTGATTTTAGGATCAAGACCAAGTTTCACATAAAAATTATCAGAGTTTGATGCTAGTCCAGTGTGAACGTAATCTTCGAGTACATTTTCACGCGACCAATAATTGCGACTAGGTATTCTTGGATGCCACTCATTGTAACGAGTATCGATAACATCATCCCCATCAGTGCATAGACTTTGGAGTTGATAATCCATAATTGTTTTTATTTTTGAATCATCTCCATATAAAAGATTTACAAAATTCTTACGTGTTTCATTATACTCCAAAACTAGATAAACTCTATCATACAAATATTCTTTAATTAAATATCTCACAAGTCCGTTGATACTTAACCAATCACCAAAAGCATCATAATGCCTTACAAATATAGTTTTCATAAAAACGCTGGATAATCAGTACACACACCATACGCATCATGACTCCGACTGGAATAGAGTTCTAAATCTTCAATTGAAAGTAAAGGAATTATTGTTTCATTATCAACTGTCTGTGAAAGATCATGTAACCACAATTTTCCAATTGAAGTGTATGTAAATGGATCCCCAGAATGACAGAAAGAATGATATGCCCAACATTCCTTTGCCGCTTCAGGATTTTTACAATGCAACCACAGATAATGCCTACGTTTATCTAACCAATTGTGGTCAACTTTATATTGTGGTTCATCGTGCCCTAACCACAATTCTCCGTTGATTGAACGAACGTCAATCTCTACGTGATATCCATTACCAATGGCACAATCAATATAACTAGGACGATTTTCTTTATCGGGAACTGCTCCACGAATATTACCGCGATGAGAAATGGTAATCATAGTTCTTCAATCCTCAAAGATTTATCTTCAATGAATAAGTCATAGAAAGGTTTATCACACCTCAATTCGTGGTATTTTGCACCCCACCCATTCAATTGCTTTGTAGTAAGATCAGTCCAATCTTTTTGTTTTCTACTTCCCCTAGCAGTCCAATAAACAATAGTATTCCCTTCATCATAAAGTTTATTAATTTTCTCTATGTTTTCTGGAATGGGTTTTGCTTTTGTATAATCGTGAGTTGTTCCAAAGTCAACAGATGTTTCCCTATGACATATGGTTTCATCGATATCAACATAAATCACTTTCATTTTTCAATAACTCATTTAAAGTATTTAGATTTACCCTCCAAGGAGAGTTTAGACCACCAGAGATAGAAAGAGCACCGTCACTATCTACACTCTCTTCAACTTGATCAACAAATTCAGTATCATTATAATGGTAAAGTTGAGTATGTGCCATAGAATATTCAAATCTCTTATTAATATCAAAGAACAGAGGACTATTAATTGAAATAACCTTTGTTTCTGGTTTTGAGAAAATCACATTGCACATACCACCACCGATAGGTCCAGCAACATATTTGGCAGAGTTAAACAGACCGATCTTCTCTTTCATTGTCATATTTTCACAGAAGACTTCTTCATATCCATAAGATTTAAAAAGTTCTGCAACTTCATCCTCATTCACACAACGTCTACGTTCTGTATAGTTTGTTCCTATATTTTCGAAGTTGTTGTGCAACCAAGTACGGCGAGAGACATAAATCTTTTCAGGACCTTGATAATCACCTTTCATGCGATCAATAATATCAAATACACCAGAATGTGGGGGAGTATTTGAAAGACCATTATGAGTAAGAGATGATCCAACTACAACTGTATTATACAGAGTTTCTGGATTTAAGAATACAACATCCTTCCTAGTAATACCAAGAAGTTCCAGAGATTCCCATACAAATGGATATAAGTCATCTTTACCTTCTGGTGGACTTACTAAAAGTTTGAGATCTGGATGAATCTCTTTCTCATTGAAGTATGAATACAAGTATGGCAAAGTATCATAAATGAAGTGATAGTAGTTCGCCATATTATACACAAAGTAGAATACGGGGACTGAACAAAAGTTTTGAAACTTAAAAGGAAGTTTTACTTCATACTCCATCGTTTCCTCATACACCGTTCCCCTACCCAAAGACATAAACATCTCTTTTGTTGGAAGAGTTAATCTTTGGGTTTGATGAGAGTAGATTAGTGGTTGAGGATAATGCTTCGAAAGTCCAGTAAACTGGCAAGTAAAAAAATAAGAAACTTCTATTTTTCTACCATTTTCATCAGTATCTTTTAGAAGTCTAGTTCTACCAGAGTCCCAGTAATCGATATTCATCCTTTATATGCAGCGACCGACTTAATCAAACCAGATTCATTAAAAGTAATTACGTCGATTACATCCAATGTTTGCTCATAACTCTCATTAGAATGTACCTGAATTGCAATCTTAACTGCGAAAGAAAGATCATTCATTTCATACGTAGCAATTGGTGTAACTGTAATAGTATCTACCGAATCGAATATTTTTTGCACCTCAGCAGCAACATTATTCTTTCCACTAACACTGATGTTCCAGTCATTTAAGGTGACGCCAGTTGCAAACATATTTTTCAATGCCGCAGTATCTTTTGCAGAAAATGCTGCAAAATATGCATTTAATTTTTCTCTGTTTAACATTTGATTTTACTCCAGTAAAGTCCAGTCTTTTGATTCTTCCATTTTAGTGTAATTGAAGAATTTTGGTATTTTCATTCTAGCATACTTATGCAAATAAAATTTAGGTCCTCTCAACTTTCCAGAAAAATACAAAAAGTATGATAGAACGCCATACAAACTATCATAAACATGAACTTCCTTTGCATTTTCAATGACCTTAATCATATCAACAATTTTGGTTGACCTATCATTAAGATTTATTGTTGGATAATTTGCAAAAGATAAATTCATCCCATCAACATAATGTACAAGTGAATAATCTTCACTAGTAATTATCTCATCGAACTTTTTCTCTTCCGCTTCACAATCTCTAATGATATCGAAGTAATCAAAAGCAATCGAATGCTCTAATCCAGATAAAGTATAGAATCCGATTCTTTCATCAAAATCTGGATCATTTAAATCTCTTTCTTTAATCAAAGAAATATTATTCCAGGCACTCTTTCTTAGAGATTCGCAATTTATTCTTTGTATGGCAGTTCTAGGAATAAGTCTTTGTCTTAAACATGCACGAATAAATCCATCCGAACATTGATGACCGTCAAGAAGAAACAAATAATCATCATCAAATAATCTTCTTGCAACTAAATCAATTTCGCCACGATCTGGACACGGAACAAAAATTAATTCAAAATCTGGATATAATGCCTCCAAAAACTCTCTTTGATGAGGAAGGCAAATTAATGAAACAGATTTGTATAATGTTTTATAATACCTAACCATCCCAACATGTTGAAGAAGATCTGTCCATCCCCAATGAAGCATTAGAACAGCATCAGTATTTTTATCAGTTGGTAAAGTAGTCATTTACATATTCATAAGGGTGCCAATCAACTTTATTAAAGAATCTTTGCCAGTATTGATATGTTTTAAGATCGTTAGGTGTTCCCCAACAGATATAATTATCAATCTCAAAATTCTTAACTTTATATCCAAGAGTTATTGCTTCATTCAGCATACTGTCAACATAAAACTCACCGTTGGTTCTATTGTCATTCTTATAAAGTGATTCAAGAGAGCGATGGAAGATTTCCTTTGTCCTGAAAAACATAGTACCAGTGATGGCATACTCGTTTACGGGATTTTCCCCAGTAAAGTTTTTAACATGAACACTACTTACATTACCTTCACTATCGCAGTTCACCCACGAATATGCATTTGGTTGGAGATGACTAGTATAGTTGTTGCGATAAGTCCACACTATTATATCATTATCTTCAT
>Ga0129342_1001119_pt1 | contig 11978 bp, 9 predicted proteins | sample CPBDNA_5_FD_94426 | JGI IMG/M metagenome (GOLD analysis project Ga0129342, IMG submission 94426) | Freshwater to marine salinity gradient microbial communities from Chesapeake Bay, USA - CPBay_Sum_15_0.2_DNA | ecosystem: Environmental > Aquatic > Marine > Coastal | place: USA: Chesapeake Bay...
CTAAAGCAGCTATTCTACTTTCTAGCGTTCCTCCAGCAAGAACACCAGCATCTAAGGTGCTATGAATCTCGCTTTTTAATTCGTTTGGGTTTTCAGATGACATATTATTGTTTTACACTTAAAGATTAGAATTCTAACAAAATATTATCTTTGTTTTGCTTTGTTGTTGCTCCATAATATTTTTCTAAATAGCGGACAAATTTCATTTGATTTTTCCTTGGCATTGATTTGCCTACAAGCTTTTCTAAATTATATTTTTTTTTAAAATTCTGTATACATTCTCTACAAGAATCTGTTATTTTGTGAGAAAAGATATAATTTGTATTTTTAAAAGCTAAATTGAATGCGCCCTCTCCTTCTTCATATTTAAAGAAATATGCCATAATTATCTCATTATTTTCGGAATTTTTTGCCAAGAAAACTTCATTGTTTTTTATAGATTCTAACAAAAAATTTTTTAAAAGCTCCCTTTGTTCCCTGCCCCTTGTTTGAGGAGATTTCAAATCTTCTAGAAAAGAAATGTTAGCTTCAGATTGGAAAGATAAAAAAATTTTAAACAACTCTTTAAAGTCTGTCTTTTTATATTTTTTTATAATGTAGTTATCAAAGGATTTTAGGCTCATAATTCTTTATCGTAATTAAATTTTTTGAAATCTTGTTCCCACAATTTGTACACTTTTTGTTGAGTATCTTTGTCATAATAATGTTTATAATTTTTTCTTTCTGTTTGGTTCAAATGCGGAATTTTTGTCTTTATACCTGAAATTCGATTCGTAAATATAAAATTTTCAAAGTCTTTTTGTAGGTTTTCAAATCTTAATTTATTAATTTTACAATCTACATCAAGATACTCACTTTGTCCAATTGATGGTAAATTGTTGGGGTTATCTTTATTTTTGTAACAAAAATCAACAAATGTTTTAAAATTATTAATTGATTCTTTAAATTTATTAGGTAAATTTTTTTGCATTTTTTGGGCAAAGCAGAATTGTGAAACCATTCTGTCATAAGGGTTTCTTGTGACACAAAATACTGGATACTTTAAAATATCTGCCCCCAAAACAGAGACAGCTTCAGATAAAAAACAGTGAGATGGGGCAAAAAAACTCATAAATTTTTCTGAACCGAACATTGATTTCATAGAAGAGTCAGTAATTAGATTAAAATGCTTTATATGTTCGTATATTGAGGTGCTAGCATTTTTGGGGATTCTAATAAAAGAAAGTTTTTCTTGTAAAATCATACTGATCTTTCTTTAAAATTTATGTTGTATTTTCGAGGTTTTAATTTTTCAACAAGGTATTTTAATGATTTCTGAATTTTTTCTATATCACCGCAACAAAATAAGTCAAAACAAACCCTGTTATACTCTGGCCAAGTATGACAAGACAAATGAGATTCAGATAATATAAAAACAGAAGTGAGTCCTTGCGGAGTAAACTCAAAGAAATTTTTATTTAAGATTTTTAAACCTGCAAAATCGCAAGAATTTTCCATAATTTTGTTGATTTTTTCTGGATCATTCAATATTTCATTGTCATCGAGAACCATATCAATCGTAAGTAAGTGGCCCAATTTCCTGCTAATACCTCTTTTTTTAACTAGAGAATGAAACTCTTTATCGAAACTGAATGAAGCCTCATGCGTTTTTTCGTCATAAAATTTTGTTTTAATTTTATTTTTTTCTGACCAATCAATAATTGTTAAATCAAAATCAACATCTTCAGAACACATTACAAAAGAATACTTTCCACTAAAAAAATATGGAATTGGAGCGGTGAACGGTTTGCAATATTTGTATGATTTTTTTAAAGAAAAGACTCTTTCAAGAGTATTTATAGAAGAGACCCCACAATAATCATCGTTATAAACAACAATCCCGCCCCGATTCAGAAGGTTTTTGCAAACTTTAATGTTATCTGTATCTCTTAAGTTTGTTTTTTTGCTATCTAAATCTTCTGTTGAATTAAAGTCTGTAGCGTCAATAAAGATTATGTCAAATTTTTCTTTGGTTTTTTTTATATAATCACAAGCGTTGTCATAAATTATATTTACCTTTTCATCTTCCAAAGATTTTCCCAGTTCTGGTAAATATTTTATTGAAGACTCAACTATTTCTGGAGAAATCTCAACTAAAGTAATATTTTGTAAGCTTTTATACTTTAAAAGTTCTCTGCAAATTCCTCCATCGCCACCGCCCAAAACCAAAGCAGAGGTCAAATTTTCTAAATATGAAACAGGGGTATGAACAAAGGGTTCGTGGTATTTTTCCTCGCCATTTTCAATTAACTGAATATCGTCTTGTATAACCAAACATTTACCTAAATTTTTAATTTTAAGTATTGAAAAATTAATAGGCTCTGCTAAGTTATTATTTTTTGATTCCCCTTCAAAAATAGTCCCCTCAACTGGAAAATGATAATCAATCAATTGATGAGAAGAAGAAAGTTTTTTGTAATCCATAAAGGATTATAAATTATAATAATTTTAATTCAAATTTATCTATTTCAATTATTTTTATTTGGTTGGAGCAAATTTTTTTAAATTTACCTCTTTTTTTCAAGATTCTTATAAAAGGTTGATCCTCACTAACAAAATTGATAAACAGTTTTTCCTTCGAAAATTTCACCATAGCTTCCATGCAAATTTTTTTAAAAATTTGTAAACCATCTAAACCGAACTTTATGTCGGGATTTGGTATAAGAAAATCAAGAGAGACCGCATTATCTGATGCTAAAAAAAATACAAAACCCAAAATTTCTTCACCTCTTTCGATCACAAGCCTTAATGAATGTTTTCTGGGAATAATATTTTTATTTAAAGTTTCTAACAATTTTGTTTTTGTTGCTTGAGCGGTTTCTTCGTCAAGGAATTTCGCAAAATCATTTGTAAAAAAATTTTCACTAAAATTTTTTAATATTTCTATATCTGAAGACTTAAAGAGCCTCGTTTCGAACTGGTTTAAGCTATTCATATTCTGGTATTTCAAATAATCCTCTATTAAATTGATCCCTGTATATCAATTTTACACTAAAAAATCTTTTTATAAACTTTTCGTAAGAATCTTGTTTCGACCTTTTGTCCAACCAAACAGTCATTTTTTTTGAATTAGTTTCTTTTTTAACAAAATTAAAAATTTTTTTATAGCTTTTTATAAAATTGAGGTTTTTATTGTATTTTGTATTGTATATAACAATTCCCAGATGAACAGAATTTGGAAGAAATGAACCCTTTTCAAAAGAAAAAAAAGATGCCACTTCATCTTTTGATTTGTCGTATATTATATATTTGTAGTCGGCTTTTTTTATTATTTTTTTAAACTCCGTAAGCAAAAAGTCGTTGTAGATTTCAGAATTTGCATCTAAATCTTTTTTTGAATAAAGTCTTAGTTGAGCGTCTTCTTGAAAGAGTTTAAAAATATTGAATATTTTTTTAAAAAAAACACCATCATATGGTAAAATAATAAATTGGTCATCAAGCGAAAGTTTTTTTTTTGAGTGTAACATAATATATGGCAAAAGGAATACAACAGGAGTTCAAGAAAAGCTTATTTGACTTAGAACCAACAGCTATTTTAGAATTTTATGCTCTTTACTACGATTACCAAAAAAATAGTAAGGCTGTGTTGTTTTTTCATAATTCAAACAATAATAAAATATTTGAGCCAATTGTCTACAATACGCAAGAATATCTCCCAATTTCAATAGAATCAAACGGGTTTGGTTCTTTAGGAGATCAAAGACTTCCTAGACCAACTATCAAATTTGGCAATTTTGGTATGTATTTTTCATCTTTATTGAGAAAATATCAAAATCTTTCAAATGCTAAAATAATCAGGACAAGAACTTTTGCCAAGTTCTTAGACGATGAAAATTTTCCAAACGGGGAAAACCCTTTTGGTACGGCAAATGCAAACGCAAAATTATCTGATGAAAAGTTTTTTGTTGAGAGGGTCGTTTCCGAAAGTAAGCTTTTCGTGGAACTGGAGTTAACATCTAGTTTAGAACTAGAAAATGTAAATGTACCAAATAGAACGATTAATGCCAGATACTGCACATTTTCATATAGAGGTCAGGGTTGTAGATATGGATACTTGTCACAAACTATTGGAGATGGATATAATAGACCAGTAGCAAATTTAGAAAATGATCTTTATGTAATACAGAGCGGAGAAGATTACCAACTTAATCCTGAAATCTTTGGTTCTATTAGTAAAACTGGAGAAGAAGTTCATTCTTTAGAGGGGGGCGGCGGCGTTCTAATAGATAAAGGATCTTGGGGATCAGATTCCCAAAGTTACGGGGTTGGAGATTATGTTTATGTAAAATCAGATAAAGTGGAAAATGCAGAGAAATTAACAAATAATATTTATGAAGGACAATATTCGTTTTATGTTTGTAAACAAGATCATTTTAGCGAAGATGAGAAAAGACCTGATCTGAGATCTGATTTGTGGATAGAAGATGCTTGTTCAAAAACTTTAGGAGCCTGTAAATTAAGATTTGATAATTCGGAATACGCTGACGGCATTAATAATACTAGAGAAATTAGATTTGGAGGATTCCCATCAACGGAGGAATTTAGTTATTAATGAGCATTAAAAATAAAATAAAAAAACTATCTTTCAACAAGTCCGAAGAGGAAATTTGTGGATTTGTAATTCATGATGGTAAAAAATATGACGCAATAAAATGCGAAAATAAATCTTTAAATAAAGATCTATCATTTTTAATACCAGCAAAAGTTTTTTTAAGCATAAAAAATAAGTATAGAATAGTGGCGGTCTTCCATTCTCATATAGATACAGATGAAAATCCTTCTGAATTTGATATAGTTATGTCAGATTCTGTCTGTTATCCTTTTGTGACATTTTCAACCAAAACTAAAAAATTCTCAAAATACATTCCTAAATACACAGAAACAGAAGAAAGCGAAATAGATAAAATCATACAATGAAAACAAAAATAAAGTTACACGGGAGACTGAGCAAAATTTTCAAAGAGGAGTTTGAGTTTTTTAATATAAAAAAACCTTCTGATTGTGTTGCTGCTATTACGGCAAATTATCCAAAATTTAAAAAACAAATTATGGATGATCAAAATAAAGGAATACATTATGAAATTTTAGTTAATGGAAAAACCCTAAAAGAAAAAGAAGAATTTTTATGCACGACAAAATGTGACACTATAGAAATTGTCCCAATTATTTTTGGATTCGGTTTTGTTGCTGTTGGCTTGGGAACAGCCATGGCTGTAGCTGGTGCTTATGGTATTGGGGGGGCTGTTGTTAGTGCGTTCCTTTTTACTTTTGGCGTGGGATTAGCTATGGCTGGAATAACTTATTTAATGAGTGCGCCAGAAAAAATAGACCCCGTGGATCAAGAAGCTTCTGTGAAAGGAAATTCGTATTATTTTTCGGCACAATCTAATACAGCCACACAAGGCACATCAATTCCTCTTGGATATGGTCAATTTCTATTAGGGTCTAGAGTTGTGGGCAACACAGTTGTAAATTTACCAGTAGACCAAGAGAAGCAAACAAGACAAGGAGGATATCAAAAAAGAGGAAAAAAAAGAAGATTAGGGGAGGGGTATCGGAGGGTCGCGGCGACGATGAAAGGATAAAAATGCCAATACCAAACATAGAAAAAAGAATTAAAAGATCTATAGAAAATTCTATAGGTTTATTATCTGTAGCTGGTGAAGGCGGAGGAGGCAAAGGTAAGGGCGGTGCAGGTGGAAATCCAAAACTAAAGCCGCCAGAAGCTTCAGATCTATTACAGAGTAACGCCTTTTTATCTGTTTTAGATTTGTTATCAGAAGGACCCACAGAAGGTTTCGCCCTAAATGATGGGACAATAGCAATCGGCAGCGAAAGATTGTCTTGTGCGTTTTACAATGATATACCAATTAAAGAACCCAAACAAAGAAATACAGCTTCTTTTAATATAACCCCAAAAGATATCCAAACAGTGGGAATATTGAGACATTCAGATTTAAATGCTGCTGCAAAAAATTTAAAAAACAGTTTTAAAGAGATATCTAATATCGGTGAAATTAATTGGTCAATCCAATCGCAGTATAGCGTCAGTTCTGCTTTGTCTTCTACGAGAGTAAGAATTAGTTCTGGGTTTTTTGGTTTTAGCCGTAGTAGGAGTAGGAGTAGGAGTAAAGTTAGATATAAAACAGTATATTCAAGAAGAGTAACAAATGTGACACTTAAAAGAATTGGATATGGTTATCAAAAAGCTCCACTTCTTAACGTAAAATACTATGAGACAGATTCTAATGGACAAACTTACGAAGTGCGGCCGACAAAATCTTCATCAATAAGTACAACGATAAACGATGAAAAAACTATGATTTCGGTGAATTTTAATGGAGAATGGGAGTTTCCAGCCGTTCAAAATAATTCTTTTACGTTTGTAGTTGAAGAGATTGTACCGAAAGAAGCTAATGAAGGTTTGAAAAAATATCAAGATAGTAAAATTGAAGTTTTTGAAGATATATTAGCACAAATAGATGATTTTGAAAGTGCAACAGAAAATGAAAAATATGTAGATGCAAGAATTGGATTCTTACAATATTTTAAAAACATTTCCTTGCAAAACGAAAATTTTTACTATCAACCAGATACGGAAATTTACTCTTACCATGAAATTGGTGACGATCTGTATGATCGAACACTGTTTGACGAAGATACAAACCAGCCAGTTTACCTTGGGGGAGGATTTTCTTATGCCCTGCCGAATTATAACGAAGATAATGCTATAAAAATAAGAGAAGGGCAAATTTATAGTGGATTAAAGATAGATAGCGTTTTAATAGGTGGAATTATCCCTTTTTACTTAGGTAGAGAATTATCTACTGGATTAGACGGCGTTTTCGACAGTGGTAAATTCATAACAAAAAACCAAAATTCAAGCCTAGCTAAAATAGGGGCGACATCAAACAAAAGAGATCTGATTGTTTTTGACGAATCATTTCAAACAATCTTTATTCCAGAAACAAACCAAAAACAATTATCTCCACCAATTAGTGAATTAGTACAAAAACCAATAAAGATATCTATTTTTTCTAATTTTAATGATGAATTTAATTATATAGCTGCGGATATTGAGTCAAGAGAAGGAGAAGAGTTTCAGCTACCTATGGATGAATTTGGATATGCATCAAGTGACATAGATGTGCAAAAACAAATATTGGGGCCATTTAAATTAGGTGGGAACGCTAGACAGGGTGACGGAAACAGTGATCCAAGAAAAGGTGGAGATATGGCAACGTGGACAAATCAACTTCCAGTTCAATCGCCAGAAGTGTCTCATACACACATAGTAACCAATCCTGAAGTTGATTCTGTTGTCCCAACAATTGTAATTGATGCTCTTGGTGATACGCAAGCAGAAGGCGACGATATTGGAAAACAACTTAAGCAAAGGGTAAGAATGCGAGTTGAATTAGGGTTTGAAGGTGCGCAAGGAGCAGTACAATTTGAACCAAGTACAGTTGCCGAAGATTCTAAAGCGGAAATCGTGCCAACCAGTGGCATAATTTTTAGAATATCTCCAAATCAATTTAAAATTTCAGAAAAATATAGTGTAAGTTTTGCAAACGGAGGCGTAGAAGAGATAGAAAGCATTTCTGGTCCAGTTCCATTAAAAACAAACAATGGAGATATCCAATCTTTTCAAACTGACGATTCTTTAAGTAACGCTTATGGTATTTCAGAAGCTAATTTAGGCGATTATTTATTTACTATAAGGGATATAAATATTGAGCAGTCGGGAATTGCATATAAAAGTTTTGAAGATTTAGATCTTCGGGTTTTTGGCCTTTCAGAGTTGGCGGAACAAGGTCTTACTGGTATATTAAATATAACTAACGAAGGCCGAATAGAGAAAACTCAGTCAACTAATGATTTTTTTGGAGGGATTTATAATGGGCCTTTTATGTTGGTTGGGGCATCTTTGCCACAAATGTCCGATGTCCCCGAAATACTGGTTGATGTGCCAGATGATTTAGATACGGATGATGAAAGAAGAATATCTCTTGGTTTGAAGGAAGGAATAGACATACGAGCTTTGGCTTTATCTAAGTTCGACCAAAGTATTGATTTTACTGTTGAAGGTATAGTTACATCACCCTACTTTTTGGATTTAGATTTGCCGCCTTTGCAGAAAAATGAAGAACTGAGAGATTTAACATATGGAAACATTGGCATTTCTGAATCTGATTTAAATAAATTAAATTTAAATCCAAACGAAAATGTTTTTCCAGAAAATTCTTGGAAAAATATAAGAAGGTTTGTAAAAGTTAGAAAATTAGATTTTGAAACAGAATCTGTTTTGATATCCAGATCTGTAAACCTGGCGAAAATAACAGAACAAATGTATACTCCATTTTCTTATCCTTTTTCTAGTTTGGTCGCCAATACTTTAGATTCTAGAAATTTCTCTTCTGCTCCAGAAAGAAAATATTTAAAAAAGTTAAAAAAAATATTAGTTCCTTCAAATTACCACCCAACAAAAAGAAATGGAAAAGATAAAAGATTTTTAGCATCAAATGAAAATTTCAATGCAAGAAGGATTTTTAAATTTGATGGATTTACAAAAGCGTTCGCTAAAACAAAGGGTTCTTATATTGGGCCAGGTGATGGTGAAGTAGAGTTTGGATTTAAAATCTCTCCAAAAGTATCAAAATACAACATACAATTAAAAGCTTTTTTAACTTCCTTTTCAAATCAAACAATTTTACATATATACGAATTTTCACAGATTTCACAGGTGCTTGGTGTAGACGGTTTAGTGCTAGAAATACGAGATAATAAAATAATGTCTAATGTGACAACGTATAATTCTATACTTTATGGAATTGATATAGATGAATCTTATTTAAATCAAGTTTTGAATATTGAAATAAATTTCGATAATGGATTATTTAATATGAAAATATTGAAAGAAAATGGACAAAAAAGAACTTTAGAAAAGAAAATAAACAAAACTTCATTTTCATTAGATTTAGAATCTCTTTTTGCTGAATATTATCAAGAATTATACCCCGACTTATTTATTCGAATTCCAGGCATTTCAATAGGCGGACGATATGGATCTAATCCAAATTTTTTGAAATATGGGTCTAAATTAGCAGACATAAAGATAAGAATAAACGATAAATTAGTTTACTTTTGGGATGGGAGTTTGATTGAAACTTCTGAGTTTCCAGGAATAGCTATGAGAGAAAAATTTGGAAATCATGCAGCGATGGTATTACAAAGTGTAAATCCATTAGACATTTTATAAATAGGTTTATAGGTAGAAATTACAGAATATGGCAACAAAAGACGAATCATTTTTTTACTCTTTGCGCGCTCTTCATGGGGAGGAGAATTCCGCAGGTGTATTTGAACCATCTATAAATGTTTTACGATCTAGTGATTTTGAAGAGAGGTCTTTTACTCCTGATGAAATAGAAAGCGATTTAGATGCTTTTTGTGGATCGCATAATATATTAACAAATACCGATTTCAATATAGATTTTTATACCACATTACAAAGTGATTTTAATTTTACTACATGGTTATTCGATAACCCAAAATGGCCTTCAACCGCTAGTGACTTTTCATCACCAGACGACTCATGGGAAAAACATTTCAATTTTGCCAATTTCGGAGGATTAAATGGTGAACCACTAGCAAGAACAACAATATATGAAGATCATGATTTTTCTGATCCAGCAAAACCGTATACAGTTGGAAATCTTTTACATATACAACCAAGAGGAAATGTAGACACAGTTTCAATGTGCGCAATTCATCAAAAAATTCAAACTTTCATAAAAAATAGTTCCATCGATAATGCAAACTTTGAAGAACTTATAAACAAAGGAGTTGAAGTTCTGGATAGTTTTGAACCTTACACTGTTTCAATTTATGCGAAACAAAGTGGGGACCATAATGATAAAGTTTTTATATGTTTCGGGTATGAAGAAAAACAAATTGAAACCACTGAGTTAATAACAACAAGAAATCTCAAAAACAAGGTTATTAGAGAGGTTTCTAGAAATCAAAGTCTATCTTCAGAAAATAAATTTCATTTTGCTGTTTTCGATTTAAAAAATGAAACCTGTGTTGGAAGAAATAAAGATAATTTGGTCAATATTGTAAAAGACCCTGATACAGACTTTTATAGATTATCAATGTCTTTTGTTCCTTATGTGCCTGATTCAAAAAAATTGGCGACAGTTTCTTTTGGTATTCTAAGTTCAAATAGAGATAATAATCTTTATAAACAGGTTGGCGGAAATTATGATAATAGTGTAAGTTTGCAAAACTCAATGGAATCATATCTTAATGAAAAATATCCAACAGAGTTCGCAAAATTCACAAATTCAAAAATATCATTAACTTATACAACATCTGAGACAAGTTTGAGGGACTCTAGTGGGTTGGTTTATGCGAGGGATTCAGTCACTACACCAATACTGAATGTTGAGAATATTAACGATGGTTTTTTGTTTTTAGCTCCACAATTAAATATAGGCGAAAAGCCATCGGATTACGGACCAAATTCTTTAGAGGTGGCTGGATTAAATAAAGATAGCAAATTAAGTGCTGGGGATGCTGTTGTTACGAGACTTTATAATAAAAAAGATGTAGAAAACGACAATTTTTATAGAAAATCAGACTTTATACCTCTCCCAACTAATTCTACAATCGATTTGTTTGAACAATGCCCAAAGATTTCAAAAAAAGGAAAATTACAAAAAATTAACGGCTATCCTTCCCTGCGGTTTGACGGAGTGGAATCTTTGTATTTGCCAGCATTTGAAGAAGATGGTTATCTTGGAGAGGGGTACACTAGAGTAGAAACCAGAGCTTATGTCCCAAGGGAAGATTTTGAGTTTTCGTCAATTTATCAATCTAATAGCAATTATGCCAGGGCAGAAATAGATTCACCACAAGCATGGTTCGCTGGCACAGCAAATAATCCATCCGATTATTTGCAGCTAAATTTAGATACTAAACAATGGATTGGTGGAGTAATAACTCAAGGAAGGCAAGATTACGCTCAATACGTTAAAACTTTTGCAGTACACTATCAAGATGACGACCTTGCTTGGCAACCGATTGGCCGCACTTCTGATGTATCCGAACAAATTTTTGTTGGAAACTTTGATAGAAATACTAAAGTAAAAAATCTTTTTGATACTCCAGTATATACAAAAGCTATAAGAATTATACCAATAACATACTCCAGTTATAAGTGTATGAGGGCAGATTTGTTAACAGTAAAGTCGTACTCTTCTTTATTTAACGCAAATGAAAAATTCGCCATGTATTTAGCTTTCGCTAATCAAGATAGTGATTATGGAAATGGAGGTTATGATGAAGAGCGTGGCGTTTTTAGACAAAACTTTGCAAAAGCTCAAATACTAGGAAATTATAATTTTGGCGAAGGATTGGGGACTAATGGGGTGGGAGAAGGGGAATGGAGAAACATTTCTAATTTCACAAATGACTTGCCTGGCACCTTTTTCTTTGGTATAGATAATAACCAAACCACCTTTAGAATTTACGGAGAAAATAGATATGTTTTTAGTGATAGCTTAAGACATGCGACCACAAACGCCGCTCCAGGAAAGGTTAGTTGGAACAGTGCATTTAGTGCAGCAGCCACTTTCCATAATAATCCAGATTGGACCAACGACGGAAACTTTCAAGATTTAAGTGGAACTAGGCTTGGTATTGCAAATAATTTAGAAAAATGCGCAATTCTAAAAGAAATGCATGTTAAAGACAATAGTTTTGAACGTTGGATGGGTTTAAGGCAAACAAGTCAGCAGACAACTAAATTTGAGGGCTGGCAATGGATCAACGGAGAAGATCATTTTATATCAGAAACGGAAGATAATTCAGATCCAAATCTTTGGCACAATACCGAACCCAGTAACTATGCCAATGTTGAACATTATGCAAGTATA
>Ga0129342_1001120_pt1 | contig 11977 bp, 9 predicted proteins | sample CPBDNA_5_FD_94426 | JGI IMG/M metagenome (GOLD analysis project Ga0129342, IMG submission 94426) | Freshwater to marine salinity gradient microbial communities from Chesapeake Bay, USA - CPBay_Sum_15_0.2_DNA | ecosystem: Environmental > Aquatic > Marine > Coastal | place: USA: Chesapeake Bay...
AATACGCCATCAAGTTGTAATCTTACTTTTGGATTGGTGGTTCCTATTCCAACACTAGAAAGTGTATGAATACCAGCGGAAGTTGATGCCCAATAGGACTCTCCACCACCACCTCCACCACCAGAGAAAAGTGAACCGTTTTGATAAAGATCTCCAGTGAAGTTTATATCACCATTAACATCTAGTTTATATGATGGATTGGTAGTGCCTATGCCAATATTAAAGTTCTCATCACCGACTAACCAATACTTAGATGGGTTAGCATCAGTTCTTACACCTACTGCAAACTGAATGTCTTTATCGGTGTCTGGGGAATCAAAGAGATTATCTGTGTCAAAACCATGACCAAAAATAATTTTATTGGATGCTGTTGCAGAAACACCAGTATAAGAACCAAAGAAGATATTATTACTTCCAGTGGTGTTGTAATATCCCGCATCACGACCAAAGAAGTTATTATAATTTCCAGTGGTGTTGTAATATCCCGCATCACGACCAAAGAAGTTATTATAATTTCCAGTGGTGTTGTAAGATCCTGCATCACGACCAAAGAAGTTATTATTACTTCCAGTTGTGTTATAATATCCTGCATAAACACTAAAGAAGTTATTATAATTTCCAGTGTTGTATGCCCCTGCTTCTTGTCCAAAGAAGTTATTATGACTTCCAGTGTTATATCCCCCCGTAAATACTCCAAAGAAGTTATTATTACTTCCAGTTGTGTTATAATATCCTGCTTCTCTACCAAAGAAGTTGTTATCATTTCCAGTGGTGACTGAATTACCAGCACCAGCACCAATAAAGTTATTACCAGTACCATTTTGAGAACCACCAACTTGAGGTGTTAAACTAGATCCAGTAGTATTATCACCAATTCTTACATTATTATCTGGACCAAATCCTAATACTCCACCGACTTGAAGTTTCGTTGTTGGATTTGTTGTTCCTACTCCAACATTAGAAAGTGTATGAATTCCTGCTGCGGTTGATACCCAGTAGGATTCCCCACCTCCACCACCAGAGAAAAGTGAACCGTTTTGATAAAGATCTCCAGTGAAGTTTATATCACCATCGACATAAAGATCACTTTGGAAAGTACCAACACCAACGAATGTAGAAACACCAGAGACGTTTAACTGATTAGAAAATGCTGTTCCAGTGACAGTAACACCAGCACCAGTGGTTTCAAATTTCTTGACGTTATTATGATAGAGATCTACAGAACCCTGATACCTAGCCCAAATAGCATTCTCAGTTGTGCTAACTTGAATTTTAACATCACCAGAGTCTCTTTGGATTAACTTTAAATCACCAGTTCCCTGAGCTTGAATTAATGCATCCTGTCCATCAGCATACATGTACAGTCTTTCACCGTTAGTGTTCTTAAATCTAAGAAAAGGACTAAGAGAACCAGTGCTAGTTAATTCAACGTCAGAAGAATGTGTAGAAACACCAGTTACATTTAATCCACCACCAGTAATTCTTAAACCAGAACGGGCGGTGGCGATACCAATAGCATCAACGTTAGTTACATTTTCATAAGTAAGATCACCAAGAACTGTTACGTTTCCACTGAACTCAGCACTAGTAGCAGTGAGAACACCACTAAGTCTTACGTTATCAAGTTCAGTGTGTCCAGTGATGTCAACACCACCAGAAGTTGTTTGGAATTTTACTTGTCCATTATAATAAAGAGCTAAACCAGCATCTGTTGCACAATTAATAAAAAATTTGCTTCCGGAAGTATTTTGCACGTAGAATGCATCGGACAAAATAGCTATTTCTCTTTCTGGATTCCCAAGAGTTCCCGAAGTTCTAATTGCATTAATACCACCAACAAAAGGATCTTCTGGTTTGATGAAGAAATGATCACCAAAATATGCATCACCTTGGAATGTAGAAACACCAGTTACACTTAGTTGTCCAGTGGTTGTGGTTCCAACAACGTTGATACCTGAAGAAGCAGTTTCAAGTTTCTTTTTATAATCATAACGCAATTCTGTTGAAGTATCAGGATTAACTACAAATGCAACCTGATCGTCACGCATACCTCCCGTATTACTAGGGGAACTGTTTATTCCATCAGCATTAGAAATTCTGAAGGTCTTGGTAGCACCAACAGAAATAGAATAATTATTGGATGTAAATTGCCTTACATAGTTTTGAGTTCCAGAATCAACAACATAAAGACCATAATCCACTAGGTCATTTCCAGCAGAAATTATTGCTTCATCTATAACACCTGTACTGGTCGGAAAAGATATCTTTCCCTGCAGAGAATCAGTTCTGATTCCAACTTTACCAGCACTAACATTTACATTACCTTGGAATGTAGAAATACCAGATGCTAATAAATTTCTGGTTGTAACGTCATCACCAATAAAAGTAGCACCGCCAGTGAGTGATGGTGCATGGAGAGTACCTCCAACATAAAGATCGTTTTGGAACGTACCAACTCCAACAAATGTGGATATTCCAGCGTCTACGATATTTCTACTATCATCAACAATAGTAGAATTAGAAATCTTAATTGCCATCTACCGTCCTCGTTTGCACTAGGTAGTTTTTAGTATTTAGGAAATCACTCCAGTGCAGATATTCTTTGTTCGAGTTCTTCTATCTTTTGTTGTTGTTCTTTTACAACTTCAATCAAAAGACCAACTAAACCATTGTAATTTACACCCTTCTTAGTATCACCATAAACCAATCGTGGCATCACTGCTTCAACTTCCTGTGCTATGATACCAGCAGAAGGTGTTCCACCTTGGGATTCTATCCAATCAAAAGTAACTCCACGAATCTGAGAAACTTTTCCGATTGGATCATCAATTACTGCAATATTTTCTTTGAATCTTTCATCTGAAGTGGTATTGAAGTCTGCTGCTTGTACTGTTCCTTGAGCAAGAATAGTTCCAACAAAGGTAGAAACTCCAGTAACATTTACCTGGTTAGTGAATGTAGTTCCAACAACTGTTACTCCATACCCTGTGGTTTCAAATTTCTTAGAACCATTATAGAAGAGTCTTACAGTTCTTCCAGATCCATCATTAAGTGCTTCAACCCAATTCTCATTTGATTGTGATGGGTTTTGAAGTTTTAAATCTTGACCACGGAGTAATAGTGTTCCTGTAGGACTATCTTCATGAAGAATGAGGTTATCAGTGTCAGAATATAACCACCCATCATTATCATTTCCAAAATAAATTCTATTGTTATCACCAAAGTATGCGTTATCATTAAAGGTTGAAACTCCAGTTACCTCAAATCCACCGCCAGTAATTCTTAATCCAGATCTGGCAGTGGCAATACCAATAGAGTCTTGATTGGTAACGTTCTCATAAGTAAGATCACCAAGAACGGTTACGTTTCCAGTGAACTCAGCACTAGTGGCAGTGAGAATACCAGAGATATTAACATTATCAAGTTCAGCATGTCCAGTGATGTCAACACCACCTACTGTGGTCTCAAATTTCTTGGAGTTGTCGTAGTAGAGTTCTACTGAACCATCAACATTGAAGATAGCAAGATCTTCTGATGTATCTTTCCTAAAGTTGATTGCAGAACCGTTTGTATCAACAAAAAGAGCGCCAGTTCCAATGTCTCTTATAAACGAATTAAATCCAGTGTGATAAATCTGTAAGTCATTACCATCACCAAAATATAAACTATCATTATCACCAAGTCTTACATCTCCTTGGAATGTAGAAATACCAGAAACAGTTAGATTACCTCCATTGATATCTAAACTTCCATTGATAATTGTCTTATTAGATGCTGCAGGATCAATGTTAATGTTACCAGTAGTTGAAGAGAATGTATTAGCAGCAAGTTGAAGGTTGCCAACAGTTAAACTTGTTGGAGTAATGAGAGTTTGATTCGAAACTCCATCAGTAACAACCAGGTTTCCAACATTCTCTAGGTCGTAAGATGTAGAGGCAAAACTTACTTGCCCAGTTTCTTGATTGATATAAAGAGAATCGCCAACTCTAAAGTCTCCAGATTGATCAATACTTACAAAAGAAACTTGACCACTGTTAAGTTCAACTACTTCATTAGACTGTACTACAAGTGTTGCGTCATTGGTAAAATCTTTACCTGTTCCAACATGATTAAAGTTAGTAGCAAATAGTCTTAACTGAACACCAACCCCATCTGCAACAACACCTTGAGATCCATATTCAACGGCACAACCGACTGAACGCATCTCAGCACCAAACATAGTATAGTCGGCAAGACTAATAGCACTAGCAATACCAGTTTGAGTTACGCCATCAGATTGGAAGAACCTAACATCCTGTGTGGTTCCAATACCAACCGATGTAAATGTACCATATCCTTTACCACTAATTCTAGCATAATCAGTATTATAATTAGTGATCGTACCAACAGCAACTACTGAACCACCAGAGTCATAGAGTTTAACAACATCATTAACTGATGGTGTTACTCCAGGAGTTCTAAACTTAAGTCTTGTTTCAGCAGTACCTGCAATACCAACCGTACCACCAAGACCAACGATTGCCTGAGAAGCAAAGTAGTGGAAGCAGTTTAGGTATTCTGCACGAGCACCATTTGTTAGGATGATACCTTTGTTGTTTGGTGTAAAGAATGTTACTTCATTGAAAAGCATTCCTGCTTCTAATGAATTACTTGCTACCTTAGATCCATCAACTAACGCACCTCTACCTGCCAGGTATGTTGTTGGTGGATTATCAGGAGTATCATATCCATATGGATCACTTGTAGTTACTGTAGATCCAGTATTAAGAACAGTTACTCTCTGGACATAAGGACTTCTGGTTGTGATTGCAATACCAGTCGCATATACAAAAGCGTATCCTGTATCGGTAGAAGAATTATAGAAAGAATCTTTAATAGTAAAGTCTTCTACTGTAGAGATATCATTTAGTTCAAATACATTATTAGTCTTTGTAACATCTGAAGGTTTAATAGTTGTTGCTCTAAGACCAGCACCCTTAACGCTAACGCCTCTAGGAACGGTTAGAGGAACAGTTTCCTCATAAACACCCGCAGAAATATTAACTACATCTCCATTAGTGGCAACACTCAGTGCCTGTGCAATGGTGAGATATGGTTCATTAATATTATCACCAGAATTCGAGTCGCTACCAGTTGTAGCAACATAGTAAGTTTTTCCAAGTGCATTAAGATCTCCATCAAATCTGGTTGCCGTTGCGACGCCAGATACATTCAATGCATCAAGTTCAGTGTGTCCATCAACATCTAGTTCAAATGCAGTAACAATACCACTAATATTAACGTTATCAAGTTCAGTATGCCCATCAACATCAATTGTATCAACACCATTGTTAAAAGTAGCAACTCCAACTACATCCAATCCACCACCAGTGACTCTGAGACCAGAACGAGCAGTGGCAATGCCAACAGAATCTACATTGGTTACGTCCTCATATTTAAGGACACCACCAACAGTAACATCACCACTAAATGATGCCGTCGTTCCTGAAAGCTGACTAGCAAAGGTAGAAATACCATTTACATATAAGTTTCTAGTTACAATATCATCACCAATCGAAGCTCCTCCACCACCAGATCCAGCAGTAAGAGATCCAGAAATAAAAAGATCACTTTGGAAGGTTCCAACTCCAGCAACTGTGAAACCGCCATCAAAATATGAAGACGTTTGAGTAATAGTTACTCCAGATCCAATATGAACGCTGTTATTATCACCATCAATAACTACAGAAGAAGATCCAACAGTTAATATACCAGTAATCCTAGCATCACCATGTACGTCTAATGCATAAATTGAACTTGCTGTTGTTGTTGAAACACCAAGATTTGCCGTAGTGCTAATACCATTAACACCTGATACCCAATATCTACTACCCTGAACCCCTTGAATACCTTGAATGCCTTGAGTACCCTGAACCCCTTGAACACCCTGAACGCCGGTGGTTCCTTGAGGTCCAGCAGATTCAAAGGTAACTACATCTACAATATCTCCAGCAACTAATGCAGAATTTAAAATTAAAGTATTACCAGCAGAAGTTGTATATTCTGTTGTGGTTAGGTGGACGCCATTAACAAAGACATCCATAGAACCAATCAGTGCATAATTTACACTGAAGTTGGTTTGTCCTTCTGTTGCTACAAATCTATATTCGTCCCTATCAAAGTTAGAACCTTGAATACCTTGGATACCCTGAGGTCCTTGAACTCCTTGTATTCCTTGAGTACCTTGAGGTCCTGGTTGGCCAAGTCTTTTCCAGGATGACCCATTCCACTGCCATCTATTGCCATTGGCAACGTAAACATCATTTATAGATGGACTTAACGGAAAATCTAGTGCTGCTGCCATCAGGGTTTATCTCTGTTTATTTACGACGTGATATTCTATTTTAGTTATTTATCATATAAGAACAGCACCTATTTATTACCCAGGATACAAACTACACCACCCTGTCATAATGTATTTTATTTCTGTGTTTGATACTATACCATAATGACTATGTGTCCACCCTGCAGGCCAAATATACAAATCTCCTGCTCTAGGAGTAGCAGTAAAATCTTGCTGAGGCCAACAAGTTCCACCATCATCATGAATGTCATTTAAATAAATCATCCAAGCAAGTATTCTTCTTTGGTCTGGATCTACATTTCCATGCTCCATATGCTCACCAGGATAACTATTACCTGGTTGATATCTCTGTATATTGTAAAGACCATCTAAACCCCAAGGATAATATAACTTTTTAAGAAAAGGATACTTCTCACAATATTTTATGAATGGACCTTGAAGTGATTCAAAAAGAAACGAAAAAGTGTCTCTACTTTTATCTCCACAAGCAAACCCAGGAACAAGAAGATAATTTCTTTGTGTTACTATCTTTTCAGAATCTTCAAAATATTTTATTATAGTCTCACACTGCTTTCCTGTTAAACAGTTTTCTTTTTTAAAAATAAAATTATTATCCATGATTAGGCAGCATGTAAAAATTGAGTCATACAAAATCTTCCGTTCTTATTATTACATTCTTCTTCATTCATTTTAACGGGAGTAACTGAATGTGTTATGCACGATGGAAACATAACCATCATATTATTTTTAATCTCAATAAAAAATATATCACCGTTGAGATGAAACAATAAATCTCCACCTTGAAATCTTTTTGGTTCTTTATAAAACCAGGTCAAGCATGTGACTAATGAACGATCTTTGTGTGGTTTATAATAATCATCATTTTCATAATAAGACAAAAGTGTATTATAATTACTAACCTCTACACTTTGAAAAAACCAAGACTGATTTCCTCTAAAAATTTTTTCTTGACTTTCAAAGTTTATTGCCTTTCGATTTAACTCTAATATATTTGAATGTTTTCTATCAGAGTAAAACTCATCCAACCATATACAACTATTTCTTTTTAGTATTTCACCATTGTCTCTAGCAGTACCAGATTTATCAGGTGGTAAAAAGTTTTTCTTATAACACAAAAAATTCAACTCTTCCCAGATGACTTCTAGTTCATCACTATCATAAACATTTTCTATGGTAATGTATGGAAATTCTCCATTAAAATGATTAACTAACATATCATAACATTATATAAGAATCATTATTTCCAATCTCACCTGTCGGAAAAAAGTTAAAGGCAATAGAATATCTACTATCACTAGAAAGATTTTTCATTATCATGTGATCCAGATAACTTGGGAAGAATAAAACTTTATTCTTTTCCGGATGAACCGTCCAAGTTGTGGAATTTAAAACATTATATTCTACTGGAGAATTTGTAAGAATTGAATTAAAGTTTTCATTTGGATTGAAAAACATTATTGGGGATTGATCCGAATGATCAGTCAAATAAAGTATTCCACTATAGTATGAATTCTTATGTGAATGTCTTTGAGAATATGAATTTGGAGGAGTCTTGGTAACCCAAGAGGTGGTCATTTTAAAATCTGTACTCTCCAGTCTCAGAACATTATTCTTAAATTCTAAAAACTTATTTACAATTTCTTTTTTTAGATCTGGGTATTTCTCTAAGACATTAAAATCTTCACTTACTTCAGATCCGCTACCATAATATGTTTTGTTGAATATGGTTTCTTCTATTAATTTGCTATAAAAGTTATCTGCACTCTCTTCTAAAAAGAAAGCACAGATAATCGATGAAAAAAGTGGTGTTACTTCAAATTGTTTCATAATATACAAAGTTATTTTACATACTTAACAACTCTTTCAATTCTTCTTTAGTTATGCCTAGTGCTTCCAACTTTTCTTCTGCTGAAGTCACACGATCAACTAGCTTCCAACCAGTGGTATTATCTGCCTGATAAGCATCTTCGTCCCACTCATAACTTTTATCTGCTGGAACTTCACTTCTTTCTACAGTTGGTGCTACTATTGGAGGTTCCCACTCAAAGTGATCATTCAAAGTCCAAGATGGATATGGTTGTGGAGAAATAAAAGCGTCTTGTGCTTCATCATAAGTATCTCCAATTCTAGCATACTTTCTACACTGCTCTAAGGTACATTCATCATGAACAATATTTAATACACAAGTATTAATCCATCTACCACCATAGTTCTGATTACAAAAAGTTTCCCCATATGAAACATCAACCTGATTGGTTTCTGGATTAGTGATGAGCTCATCTGTCAGAGCAATTACTTGTTGAACGATATTGTTATCGTCTATTAAAGCAAAGTGATTCATTTTACTCCTACTGTAAGAAACCTGTTACTTTAATAATCATAAGACCAGGAGCTCCTGCACCACCTCCAGCACCTCCGGTTGTGGATCCATATGCTTCTGCTCCGCCAGCACCTCCGCCACCACCGGCACCATATCCCTGCCCACCTGTTCCACCAGGTCCTGGGTTTCTTCCCCCAGTTCCACTTGCAGTATTACCATTAGTTCCTTTAATTGTTGAATCTGTGCTTGGTCCTATACTGTTAGGTGCAACAATTAACCCACCACCACCTCCAGATCCACCATCTCCAGCAAACTGAGAATTTCCTCCAGGACCACCAGCACCACCATTACCGTTTGATAAAGTATATCCTGGGAAGTTTGGAGCAAATGGAGTAATTGTATAGTTGGCATTCGTTCCTGGGTTTCCAGCATACATGTTTGGACCTGGGTTTCCAGGACCACCTGCCCATGGACCACCACCAGGTTGTGGTGATGGCATTACTGGGGTTGGATATACTGGAGTTGTAACTGGGAAAGACGTTCCTGTTTGTGATATGGTTTGACCGATTTTCCAATTCAATTGACCACCAGCACCACCAGCACCACCTTGACCGCCACTTTCATTACCAGGATTTCCTGGAGATCCAGAATTACCATTACCACCAGTAGCTACATGAAGAATATCTACCGTGGAATCTGGTGCAAAATTGTAAGTGCTAGTTAAGTTCGCTGTTCCAGGAGAAGTAAATACAAAATATTGTGTCTCCCTATTCATATTTTTAACTGAAAGCCAACCACCTTCTCCAGAATAAGATTCTATGGAAGAGGTGGTTGAGTTAAAAATAACAGTACCTATAGCAGTTCCAACACCAGCATTTCTACCAGCACTATCAGTAGAAGCAATACCAAGGTAACTTTGTGATAGATCTCTATTTCTGGACATTACAGAACTTTTTAGTTATTTATCTAACGTCATTCGCATACTGAACAAAAGGTCCTTGAGAATTAACGTAGTGAAGAAAGATCTGATGATGGTATGTATCATCTTCTTTTCTCCTAATCGTTCTCCAAAGATTATTGACTTTACTATGCCTACTTTCTAGTGGATCTCTCCAATGCTCACGCTCACAACCCTTATAAACAGCAGCATCGCCATTCTTCATTACAACACATGACTCACTACCATCAGGTCTTTCAAACCAAATAGGCCAAGGTTTATCTGAGTTTGTACTAATTTGAAGAGTTACACTAATTTCACATGCTGGACGATCACTATGGCGACTTAACTCTTGACCAAGATAATAAAAGCGATCATAGAAATAAGTGGGAAGTAAATCAATGCCTAAGCATTTTTCTATTTCTTTACGAACAATGTAATGTAACTGCTTGTACATTGGTACATTATATCTGGCAAGAGATCCATTTACTTGTATCTCTTCTGGTTCAAAAATAACCTTATCCTTACGGATATAGTTCATTTGACCAGATAGTCTTTTGCCAGTTTCATCCAGTGGAGGAGAACAATACAGGTTTTCAGGATCTAAGATAAGTCCAGGAAGAAAAAGATAACCATTCTCTTCAAAGGACTTATTCTTTGTCATGTCTGTGGTTGTTGGAAGGCAAGTACGACGATACCCCTCAGCATAAGAACCACCAGTCGATACATACTCTTTCATCACTTCCACCTCGGACCAACTACCCATCCAACAATACTCTTACGCAAACCAGAACGTACTTTACGAACTCTATGGGGAGTACGTGAATCAAATACCATCAAAGTTCCTCTTTGCTTTGGTGCAAAATAGGTCTTACCACTATTGTCTAAGAACTGAACTTCACCACCAGTATATTCAGAAGGATCAGAAAGTTGTAGTGCAAAAGAAAGTTTCCTTATGTATTCACCATTTAAAGTTACTTGATCCTCGGCAAGATTGTTACCAGAACCAGCAACGATTTGTGGTTTATAACAAGTGTCTATACCAGCATCAATGTGCCACTTATAGAATTGTCCTTCTCCATACTGTGTGTATTGAATATTTCCACCATCAATCTCTGTCAGATCATAGCAGAAATTCTCACGATTTACCTTATCAATGTAGTACCACAACCAACCACCAATCCAGTGAGAGGTTGGAACCCATACATTTTTGCTATTACGAATGACTTTATCTACTTCTGCACCCATGATTTGAGAATCTTGTGCCCGTTCATCAAATCTTTTAAGGTCTTTTTCAATAATTTCTACAATGTCAGTTGGCATCTCAGTCATGTGCCAACATGTTAAATACGCCATACTTGAATAATATCCTTCAGGTTGATTATATAGTAAAGTATCAAAGATGTCAATAATTCATTCTTCAGATGATTCCTGTAAGAGAGCAATGAGTGCTAGTTTTTGCTCACGAGTTAGGGATTCAAGAGGATCTGGTTCTTCAACTGGTTCTACTACTGGATGATCATTTTCAATTGGATGGCAACAATCATCATCACAGACAGCAGTACATCCTTCTGGTGGAGACCATACAGAAGTGTCTCCGTCCCATAGAACACGATTAATACACTTGCCTTCTGAATTTAAGATTGCGTAGATCATTTTTTTACCTCCTTATTTTACCATGCCCAAATACGAACACGTCCAGCGCCACCGTCTCCACCAGCGCCAGAATCATATCCGTTTGCTGATGCGCCGCCGCCACCACCGCCGCCACCGATGCTTGCGTCTCCTCCATCTCCACCTACTCCCGTTTGGTGTCCAGCACCGCCGCCACCGCCTGCCTGACTTCCTGTTTCTGCGTTTGTTCCAGCATCACCTGCAGTCTGACCTCCTGTTTGTCCCACATAACTAGATGAGAAATGCCATCCTGCATCAGCGCCAGTAAAAGTTGTGCCGTTAGCAGCACCACCACAACCACCACCAGCACACCATGTTTGACTACCGCTAGAACCTCTTCTTAAACTTAGAAATCCAACAATGTTCTGATTATATCCTGGACCTCCCTCCGAACCATAAGTACTATTACCTACTCCATCTACTGTAGGGGGAGAAATGTTAGATCTGTCCCGTGAGGTATCAGCAGTACCAGTAATCCCTTCAAGAGCACCACGCCCATATCCACTTGTTATATGAGATCCAAAAGTAGATGTCCCTCCATCCCCTCCTGCTGCTCCGACTGTGCTATCGGACGTTATTGCTGCTCCACCAGTTCCACCAGCAGCAATCGTAATTGATTCTGTTGCTCCTAAAGCACTTGCTTGAAAAATCTTTCTTGTAACAGGCGCTCCACGTCCACCCA
>Ga0129342_1001121_pt1 | contig 11971 bp, 13 predicted proteins | sample CPBDNA_5_FD_94426 | JGI IMG/M metagenome (GOLD analysis project Ga0129342, IMG submission 94426) | Freshwater to marine salinity gradient microbial communities from Chesapeake Bay, USA - CPBay_Sum_15_0.2_DNA | ecosystem: Environmental > Aquatic > Marine > Coastal | place: USA: Chesapeake Bay...
GGGGTTGAGCGTGGCGAGATCGTGCCGTATTTTCAGCCGATCGTTGAACTCCAAAGCGGAAGAATCGTCGGGTTCGAAGTCGTTGCTCGATGGCTTCACCCTGACCGAGGATTGCTACCTCCAGCTGAGTTCCTTCCTTTTGCCGAGGAGTCGGGTCTCTTGGTTTCACTCGGGGCTTCGATGATGCGGAATTCGCTGTCACAGATGGCACGGTGGCGTGCTGCCGGCCACTCGTTTGCGAATGGCTCGGTTGCTGTGAACGTTGGTAGTCGTCAACTTGTCGATAGTTCGTTTTTACCAACGGTCGTTGAGATTCTCGATGAGACTGGACTCGACCCCGACTCGGTGTGGTTTGAGATCACTGAATCAGCCTTGCTTGCTGACGCCCGAGCAGCGACGTCAACTCTTCGAGAAATTCGTGGGCTGGGTATCCACCTCAGCGTCGACGACTTCGGCACGGGGTATTCATCATTGACCTATCTAAAGCGGTTCCCTGTTGAGGCGATCAAGATTGATCGAAGCTTTGTCAGTGGTCTTGGCATCGAAGATGAGGACTCAACAATTGTTGAGGCGGTGATTCAACTCGGGCGAGCCCTTGGATTGACGGTGGTCGCTGAAGGAGTTGAAAGCCCGTTGCAGTTGCAACGATTGCGTGATCTCAAGTGTGATCGAGGCCAGGGCTATCTCTTTGGTCGACCCAGGCCAGCGAACCTGATCGAAACCGAACTCTCGGCGATTTAAATAACACCAAGTGACCGGCAGGCGATTCACCGCTATTGTCGAGACATGTCGGTTGTCGGCTCATTCTCGGTTGGCTCAATGCGTGGCTCAACTGATGGAGGCGGAGTTGTCGATCATCGTCTCGCCCGTCGGATGTTGATCAATCAGGTTCGGATAGGCCGTTTGCGTCGCGATGAGGTGTGTGATGCCCACCCTGAACTTATTCGGGCCGCAGCAAACGTTGGTACGGAAACCGAAGCGACGTGTCCAATTTGCGAAGAGGACATTCTTCGTTTGGTGACATATGTGTTCGGACACCGACTTCCAGCACATGGCCGATGTGTGTCGTCATCAAAAGAGTTGCGCGAATTGTCTGCGGCGGGAAGAGACTTGCGGGCGTATGTTGTCGAGGCATGTTGTAGCTGCCGTTGGCATCATCTGCTTCGTGTCGTTCCTGTGTGATGAATCTTCACACGATGCGACTTGCGACAGCAGTCGTGGTGGTCGGAGCGATCGCTGCCTGTGGAACGTCTCCAACTAATGAAACAATCGACGTGCCTCAAGAACCGACTGGGTTCGATCGACAGATCATGCGCTTTTTTACGGTTGATGCTGCGGCCGCCACCGAGAGGCTTGACCGCTGCGTGTGGGTTGCGGATACGAGTGATGAGCGCCGCCGGGGATTAATGGGAGTCACAACTCTCGGCGCTGCTGATGGCATGTTGTTTGTTCAAGAGCAACCCACCTCTGGCGCATTTTGGATGAAGGGCACTCTGATCGATCTTTCAATTGCATTTTTTGATCAAGATGGAGTGTTGCTTGATGCCACGAACATGTCGCCTTGTCTTGCATCTAACGGCAACGACTGCCCCCGCTACCAAACGCCCGCAAACTACGTCTTCGCACTTGAGGTCGCGGAGGGTGATCTTGCCGAGTTGGGCATTCACGCGGATAGCACCATCACTCTTTTAGACCAAACTTGTTCTTCTTCGACATCAACAGAGTGATACACCCTTCATACAACATTCTTGTTATGTCGAAGTTGACGCGATTAGCGGTATCGTCTCCCTTTCCATATCCACCCTGCTCCACCTCGCCGGAAACAATCTGGTGCATGTGGGGCCAACGGCCACATATGGTGGCCACGTCCGAAGGGAGTTAACTAGCACATGAATCGTGCCTATGAACTCATGGTGATCGTCGACGGAGACGTCGAAGACCCGAAGGCCCAGTCTTGGGTAAAGACGGTTTCCGATGGCATCATCACAGCCGGAGGTTCCCTCCATGGCAAGCCCGATTGGTGGGGTAAGCGAGCATTCGCCTATCCAATCAATAAGAAAGAATCGGGGTACTACCTCGTTGTCGAGTGTGTTGCACCAGCAGGTGCTCTTGATGAACTTGAGCGTTCCCTCCGTCTTGCGGACGACATCGTTCGCCACAAACTCATCCGTCTACCCGAGGCCGAGGCAGAGCGTCGCGGTATGACCGGAGCTGCTGCCTGAGCGCAGCGTACGAAGGGAGTTAAAGATGGCAACAAACACCATCACCCTGATTGGTAACCTCACCCGCGATCCTGAGCTCCGCTACACCACTGGTGGTCGCGGCGTTGCAAGTTTTGGCCTCGCGGTCAATCGTCGCTATCAGGTCAACGGTGAATGGCAAGAGCAAGTGTCCTACTTCAACATCGTGTGTTGGGGCGATCTCGGTGAGAACGCTGCCGCAACCCTCACGAAGGGCAATCGCTGCATTGTGACTGGTCGCATGGAACAGCGCGACTATGAGACGAATGCTGGCGAGAAGCGCACAGTTTTTGAAGTAGTGGCCGACGAAATCGGACCAAGCCTTCGTTGGGCGACCGCACAGGTCGAGCGCACCGAACGGTCCGGTGGTGGCTTTGGTGGCGGTGCCCCAAGTCAGTCAGGTCAAGCAGCACCCGATCCGGTCTACGGCGACGAAGAGCCGTTCTGATCACACAACATTCGTAGTTTCACCACATTCGTCCAGGAGGACCGAGAAATATGGCCAAGAGCCCAGCCCGCGGACAGCGCTCACGAGATGCTGCTCCACGCAAATTTAAGAAAAAGACCAGCCCGCTTATCATCGAGAAAGTTGAATACGTCGACTACAAAGACGTAGACCTCCTCTCGCGCTTCATGAGTGATCGTGGAAAGATCCGCGGTCAGCGCATCAATGGAAACGACGTCCAGCAGCAGCGCGAGGTGGCTAATGCCATCAAGGTCGCTCGCGAGATGGGCTTGTTGCCGTATGCCCGTCGCGTTGCTTCGGCATCACGTGGTCGCCCGTCGCGCGATGGTGGTCGTCCTCGCAACGAGGATCAGGTCGTTGAGAACAACGAGGCCGAGAACGATGAGGTAATGGAGGACCAGGTCGACGAGCAGACCGAAGCCACGACCGATGAGGGAGAGGAGGCCTGAAATGAAGGTCATTCTTCGTGATGACATGCAGGACCTTGGCAAGCGCGGCGACATTGTTGATGTGGCTGACGGTTACGCCCGCAACTATCTGCTTCCAAAAGGCAAAGCGATGATTGCAACTGATGGGGCAGTTGAGCAGGCAGCAAAAATGCGTCGGGCTCGCGACCTCCGCGATGCGAGCGATCGCGAGGCGGCAACAACGGTTGCTTCGAAACTGGTACCAATGGTGTTTACCATCGAGGCAAAGGTCGGAAGCGAAGGCAAACTCTTCGGCTCTGTTACCGCTGCTGATATTGCCGACGCTGTTGAAGCACAATCGTCAGTGGTGATCGATCGCCGCAAGATCGAAGTTGGCGAGCAGATTAAGACCGCTGGACAGCATGTGGTGACCGCATCTCTACATCCCGAGGTGTCGTTCCCAATTACTGTCGAGGTGGTTCCTTCCTGATTATTTAGGAACTACAACGCTGTGGACACAACCGGCTCGATTTAGCATCGAGCCGGTTGTTGCATGTTTACTGCTAAATCCACCGGCCACCTGAAGGCCTTCCACATGTTTATCCATAGTGGTATCCACATGCTTTTCCACAGAGTTGTACCCCTTCCTTCCCACAGGCAAGACGTGAGAGAGTAGAGACCTGATGAGCGAAGACGCACCATTTCCACCGTTACCACCAGACGAATATGCTCCGGAGGCTGCATTCTCAAATGGGCCGACAGGCAGAGCATCATCGCGCGGAAACGAGCGAGGAGGTCGCCGTCGCTCTGGGTCGGTCGGTCGGGTACCTCCGCACAACCTTGAAGCTGAAGAGTCGGTTCTTGGAGCGTTACTGCTGTCGCGCGAAGCGATCGGTACGGTTTCAGAGCTCGGGCTTCGACCAGACGACTTCTATCGACCTGCGCATCGGCACATTTATGATGCGGTTCGATCGTTGTACTCGAGTGCAGGCCCCGTAGATGTCATCACCGTTGGCGACGAACTGCGTCGCGCCGGATTACTCGACGAAGTTGGTGGTTCCGAAAGTCTTCACGAACTACAGAACATGACGCCGGCAGTGTCGAGCGTTGGGCACTACGCAAAGATCGTGCAGGACACGGCGCTGCTCCGTCGGCTTATTTTCGTCGCAGGTGATATCGCTGAACTTGCCTATGGCGAACCTGATGATGTTGCTCAGGCGCTTGATGCTGCTGAATCGCGAGTCTTTGAGATCGCTGAAGCCCGCGTCGCTGACACGACGCGGAGTCTCGATGATCTGTTGCCTGAAATTTTCCAACAACTCGAAGACACCTTTCACCGCGGCGACGTGGTCACTGGTGTTCAAACAGGGTTCGTTGACCTCGACGAGTTGCTATCGGGACTACAACCAAGCGCTCTCTACATCGTTGGCGCGCGACCTGCGATGGGAAAGAGTGCCTTCGGGCTCAACATTGCCTCGCACGTAGCGATGCATTCTGGACAACCAGTGCTTGTGTTCTCTCTCGAGATGGGACACACCGAGCTTTCCCATCGAATTTTGTCCTCCGAGGCTCGTGTTGACTCGATGAAGATGCGAAAAGGTGACCTTCAAGACACTGATTGGACAAAGATCGGTAAGGCGATCGGCCGCCTTGAAGTGCCGATGCTTCTCGATGACAATCCACGCGTCACAGTCATGGAAATCAGGGCAAAAGCACGTCGCATTAAGGCTCGTTACGGCGGGCTCGGATTGATCGTGATCGACTACATCCAACTCATGACCTCAGGCAACTTCGCGGAGAACCGACAACTCGAAGTGTCAGAGATCAGCCGAAACCTGAAAATCCTTGCCCGTGAGCTTGAGGTTCCAATCGTGGCGCTGAGTCAGCTCAGCCGACGGTTGGAAGAACGCTCTGATAAGCGGCCGATGTTGTCTGACTTGCGCGAATCAGGATCGCTCGAGCAGGACGCCGACGTTGTCATGTTCTTGTATCGCGACGAGGTGTACAACCCAGAGACGAATGACCGGGCAAGTGCTGAGGTGATCGTCGCGAAACATCGTGCCGGACCGATTGGTACGAGAAAGTTGGTCTGGCTCGGCCAATACACCAGATTCGAGAACGCGGCGCGTGGCGGCGTCTAACCCGAGGGCATTTCAGGCATACTCCACGAGTGACTGAACGGTTTGCAGTCGAAATGCGTGGAGTTGTCAAGCGCTTCGACGACACTCTTGCGCTCAACGGAGTCGACCTGGCGGTGCCCACTGGGGCGGTGTACGGGCTTCTCGGCCCGAACGGTGCAGGAAAGACAACATCGGTCAAAGTCCTCACCACGCTCATTCGACCAGATGCTGGAATGGCAACAATCGATGGCATTGACGTTGTGGCTCAGCCTGATGATGTTCGCCGGCGCATTGGTCTGACGGGCCAGTACGCAGCTGTTGACGAGCGTTTAACTGCTCGAGAGAATCTTGTGTACGTCGGTCGGCTTTTTCACCTCGGCACCACCGAAGCGCGATTGCGGGCAGGAAACTTGCTTGACCGATTTGATCTTGCCGATTCCGCAGACCGTGTGGTGAAGGGCTTCTCAGGAGGAATGCGCCGTCGCCTTGACATCGCCATGAGCTTGATTGCTCATCCATCTGTGCTGTTTTTAGATGAACCAACAACAGGCCTCGACCCACGAAGCAGACTCGGCATGTGGGATGTCATTGAGGACCTCGCTGCCGATGGCACGACAGTGCTACTCACGACGCAATATCTCGAAGAAGCCGATCGTTTGGCGGAGCAAATTGTTGTCATTGATCATGGCCACGTGATTGCAGAGGGCTCTCCAGATGAGTTGAAAACGCGAACCGGTGGAGCGTTGCTGCAGGTATCGATCGCTCGGGCCGAGAATCGAGAGGTCGCCCTTTCAGTGCTCGCTCCGATGTGTTCTGGTCGAGTTGAGATTCGTGATGACCGAACATTCGAGGCACCGATCGTTGCGGGAGACCGAGTGGTGCCAAGTGTGATTCGTGCGCTAGACGATGCCGGTGTCGACGTCCTTGATGTCGTTGTTCGGCGTCCATCTCTTGACGATGTCTTTCTTGCACTGACTGGTCATGCAGCCTCAGGTGAGGAGGAGCAGTCGTGAACCGCTTGAAGTTGACGATGCATGACTCACTTGTCGAGGCCGAACGCCATCTGCGGGTGATTCCTCGCAATATCGAATTGCTGATCTTTGCGACAATTCAGCCGATCATGTTCCTGGCGCTGTTTGCGTACGTTTTTGGCGGGTCCATTTCGATTCCCGGGTTTGACAACTACGACCAGTTCCTCATGCCCGGTATTTTCAGTCAATCATTGGTCTTTGGCTCTGCCTTCACGTCGATCGGACTTGCAGAAGATCTTTCAAAAGGACTTGTTGACCGTCTGCGGTCGCTCCCAATGAGTCGCTCGGCGGTCATCATCGGGCGAACGGTCAGTGACCTGGTGCGCAACCTCCTCACTTTTTGCGTCATGCTCACCGCCGCGTTTTTGTTGGGTTTTCGCTTCGGTGGCTCAATTCTCGAAGCGTTGATTGCAACAGGGCTGCTTGTGCTCTTTTCGTATGCGCTGAGTTGGGTGCAAGCATTGATTGGTCTCACAGTGTCATCAGTTGAAGCAGCGAACTCTGCTGGATTTATCTGGATGTTTCCGTTGACGTTTGTGTCATCGGCATTCGTTGACCCATCAACTATGCCGAGCTGGCTTGAAGTGGTTGCCAATGCGAACCCATTCACTGTGGTCACAAATGCAGCGCGAGCTCTTTATAACGGACTTCCTGTCGGCAATGATGCGTGGATATCGCTGCTCTGGTCGGTCGGTCTCATCGTGGTATTTTCGATGATTGCAACCCGGAAGTTCTCGCAGTCAACATCCTCGTGAGGGTTCGCTGATTGGCCGTTAGCGCAAAAGATCTGCGGCACGGTCGCGAAGTTCTGTCAGCCGAATCTTGACGCCGTTTGGCCCATCAGTGATGGGGAATGCATCGAGAGGAATCACACGGACAGGGACTTTGTAACGCGCAAGTCGCCCTCGACAGAACTCAATGACCGCCTCTTCATCAATGGTTGCTCCATGTTCTGGAATAACGAATGCAACGGGCCGCGAGCCAGATTCAAGCCCGACCGCAACAACTTGTGCATCAGCAATACCTGGGGCGTCACAGAGTGCTTCGGCGATTTCCGCGGGAGCAACAAGAAATCCGCCGAGACGAAGAATGTCACCAAGTCTTGAGATGTAGTGGAACGTGCGGTCGTCATCCATTTCTGCGAGATCGCCGGTCTTGAACCAAACGGTTTCTTCATCATCGGTAACGAGGTATTGAGACGTCAGTTCGTGATCAACCGCAGCACCACCCTCTTGCAGATAGCCGGAAAACAAACTTGGCCCCCGAAGTTGCAGTTCACCATCGACCACTCGTGCACCTGCTCGTGGAGACACCAACGTTCCACCGGCACGCGAGCGCTGGTCGGTGTCGAGTTGTGGATCGCGTAACGAGAAGAGAGCTTGGACTTCACTCATCCCGTAAAGGCCTGTGAGTCGTGCGCCTGCTGCCTCGGCTCGTGTCACGATGTCGGTGAGCGAGGTGTTGAACTGCGCGTATCCGCTGCGCCGAAGGTGCGAGAGATCGGCGTCTGCGAGCAGCAGCCGGTGGAACATGTCGTCGCTGCCATTCATTGCGGTGACGCGCTCACGGCGTGTCAAAGCCGCTGTGATGTCAACCGAAAATTGATGAACGAGCACTCGAGCACCCGAAGCGACAGCAGCAAGGAGGCTGCTGAGTCCGAAGGTTCCACAGAGCGGTAGCGCCATGAGAACAGTGTCTGATGGCGAGTATCCGAAGTGGTCCACGATCTCAACAGTGTGTTCAACGATGGAACGCTGATGATGCAGCACCATCTTCGGTTTTGAGGTGGTACCGGATGTCGTGAAGATAATGAATGGCAGGTCGAGGGCATCGGCGAGCACGGTTGGTGGGGCGGTGTCGGTGCTGGAGAGGTCGGGGTGACGAGCGCCTGATCGTTGCACGAGATCATCAACCTCAACTGTCGAATACTTCGTGTTGACAGCCACCACAACAATTCCACCGAGCGCTGTAGCAAGGAGCAGTTCGATCGCTTCAACGTCATTTCCTCGGTGGAGTGCCATCCGATCTCCCTGCGCGAACCCTTGAGCACCGAGGTGAGCGAGGCGTTGCTCGGCACGGGTGAGGAGATCTGCACTTGAGATCTCAAGTCCGTCATCGAACACCAGCATGGCTGTAGACATCGAAAAGAGATCAGCCACGTTCTGAGGAGTTGTTTCAGCAATGGATGCCATACAGCAGTGTCGCACGGCAGACTGTTGAGATGTTCCTCGGAGAGGACCTCATTGCATGGTTACTACTGGCACTTGGTGGAGCGCTGTGTGTCGGTAACTTGCTCGCGCTCGTTCGTCCACCCACCCCACCAGAAGGATCGATCGAGGCGTTAACAGATGCCCCACCGCCTCGCCCCCCTCTATTTCGAAGTTTGCTGTATGCAACGCTTGGCTTCATTGCCTCGGTGTGGGCACTTGCGACACTGATTTCTGGGTGATGAGTCGTGGCATCTAAACCTCTTCAGTTGACCTTTGTGCAATCGGGTACTCGAGTTCATCAACTTCCTGAAATGGGCCCCGAGGTTGCGTTTGTAGGTCGTTCGAATGTTGGCAAGAGTTCCCTGATCAATGCGCTTGCTCATCAGCGACAGCTCGCCCGAGTGTCGAACACTCCTGGCCGAACGCAATTGATCAATGTCTTTTCTCATGCTGGTGGCGGAGCGGTCGTTGACCTTCCGGGCTATGGCTACGCAAAAGTTCCAGGCCACATTCGTGGTGACTGGTCGTCAATGATTGAGGGCTATCTCCTTGACCGCGAAGAACTTGTCATGGTGTTTGTGCTGGTCGATAGTGAAATTGGGCCAACACCACTTGATGTTCAAATGCTCGAATGGCTGAGGTACAACGAAGTGCCGCATACCGTTGTCGCAACCAAGTCAGACAAAGTGAAGTCAGCTAAACGCCAACGTCGGAAACGTGATCTCGCAGAGGGCTGCATGCTTGAGCAAGGTGACATTGTGTGGGTTTCTGCATCAAAGAACATCGGTATTGATCGTTTACGAGACCTTGTCGTGAGTCATCTCTTAACCTGACTGGGTGCCTCGTTCGCATCATTGCCAATGAGAGCAGTAGGCGGGTCATCGGCAAAGATACTGATCTATGCCTACGCCTCTGATGCAGCATTATTTGTCGACTTGGGAAGAAATGGCTGCTGCTGGCGGCCAGTTTGAGATGGAGGAAATCACTGTGCGTGGCATTCCCATGCGTGTGTTTAAAAATGCTCCACCAACAATGCGAGCCTTTTGGGAACTCACCGCCGGGTACGCCGACCGTGACTACATCGTCTACGAAGACGAGCGTTACACCTATGCCGAGGTTGCAGCAACTGTTCGATCACTTGCACACCATTTGCGCGATGCCCATGGCGTCACCAACGGAGATCGTGTGGCGATCTCGATGCGCAACTTCCCCGAATGGGTGATGACGTATTGGGCGACAGTTTCACTCGGTGCTGCCGTTGTGGGGATGAACGCGTGGTGGACATCAGAAGAGATGAAATTTGGCATGACCGACGCGCAACCGAAGGTTGCTGTCGTCGATGACGAGCGAATTGAACGTCTCCTGCCTGTACTCGACGACATTCGTGCTGAATCGCCGATGCATGTGATTTCTGTGCGAAGCGATCGTGAGCTTCCTGCTGATTGTTCGCGATGGAGTGACGTCGTCGACGGGTCGACTGCACCAACTGAACTCCCTGCCGCTGAGATTGACCCAGACGATGATGTCTGCATCTTCTACACCTCGGGAACGACTGGCTTCCCGAAGGGCGCACAGCTCACCCACCGTGGTTCCGTGCACAATGTCATGAATCTGGTGTTCATGAGTTTGACAGCGGCAACAGCAGAAGCGAAAGCGAAAGCAGCTGGCGATATCGAGGGCAAAGAAATGGGCAACCTCACCGATGCTGCAAGTCAGCCGGTGTACATGGCGCCAACACCGTTGTTCCATGTGACCGCCAACAACTGTTTGTTGCAGCCATGCACTCTCGTGGGTGGAAAGATCGTTCTTACGTATAAGTGGGATCCAACTCGGGCGCTTGAACTCATTGAACGTGAAGGTGTGACGACGTTCTCTGGTGTACCAACGATGAGCCGTGAACTTATCTCTCATCCAGATTGGGAGAAGCGCAACACGAGCACTATTCGAGGAATGGGCGGTGGCGGGGCCGCACTTCAACCTGACCTTGTGGAGAAAATTGACAAAAGCCTGTCGAAGGGTGCTCCCTCAACTGGGTATGGGCTCACAGAGACCCATGGCATTGTGACTGCGAACGCTGCGAAGTTCTTTGTTGAAAAGCCCGCATCATGTGGTCGCGCTGTTCCGGTGTGTGACGTGAAGCTCGTCGATGATGAGGGCAATGAAGTTGAAATGACACCCGAGGCGCGCGGACAACTCTGCGTTCGCGGACCAATTGTCGTGAAGGGATATATCAATCGTCCTGATGCAACCGCAGATGCTATTCGTGAGGGCTGGTTTAATACCGGTGATATTGCGATGGTTGACGACGATGGCTTCATTTACATCGTTGACCGCGCAAAAGACATGGTGCTGCGCGGCGGGGAGAACGTGTACTCAGCCGAAGTCGAGGCAGCGATCTACCAGAATGAAGCGGTTGCTGAGGCCGCGGTATTCGGTGTTCCAGATGATCGCCTCGGTGAAGAGGTTGGTGTGGCGATCTACCTCCACCCAGGATCGTCGTTAATAGCAGAACAACTTCAAGAGTTCTTGGGCGCAAGTATCGCGAAGCACAAGGTGCCCCGATATGTCTGGATTCTTGATGAGCAACTGCCGCGCAACGCAAGCGGCAAGTTCTTAAAGCGCGATCTCAAAGAACGCCTCATTCCGACGCTGTGAGTTGAAGCGTCTCACCGCTCATGTCAACGATGAGCGAGCTGCCATCGGTGACGCGTCCTTCGAGAATCATGACTGCAGCGCGGTCGCCAATTTCTCGTTGAATCACTCGCTTCAGCGGTCGAGCGCCAAAGGCCGGGTCGAAGCCAGTTTGAGCTAGGTGATCGAGCGCGGCTGGGCTCACCGACAGTTGAATACGTTTGCTCTCGTCGAGCCTTGTTCGTAAACGATCGATGTGGATTTCAACGATCTGTCGAAGATCAGCCTGGTTCAACTCACCAAATCGGATGATGTCATCAACGCGATTGAGGAACTCAGGCTTAAAGAATGATGATGGGTCACTCGAAAGATTTGACGTCATGATGAGCACCGCGTTTGTGAAATCAACCGTTCGCCCTTGGCCATCGGTCAGTCGTCCATCATCAAGCACTTGTAACAGCACATTGAAGACATCGGGGTGGGCTTTCTCGATCTCATCGAGCAGAACAACTGCGTAGGGGCGTCGACGCACTGCTTCGGTTAGCTGGCCGCCTTCGTCGTAGCCGACGTATCCGGGAGGTGCACCAATCAGGCGACTCACCGTGTGCTTCTCCATGTATTCGCCCATGTCAATGCGGACCATCGCCCGTTCGTCATCGAAGAGGAATTCGGCGAGTGCTCGGGCAAGTTCAGTTTTGCCAACCCCGGTTGGTCCGAGGAACATGAACGATCCGATCGGACGATTCGGATCGCTGATTCCTGCCCGACTGCGACGAACAGCATTTGCCACTGCGGTGACCGCCTCGTGCTGTCCGATAACTCGCTGGTGAAGGGAATCTTCGAGGTGGATGAGTTTTGCCATCTCA
>Ga0129342_1001123_pt1 | contig 11967 bp, 10 predicted proteins | sample CPBDNA_5_FD_94426 | JGI IMG/M metagenome (GOLD analysis project Ga0129342, IMG submission 94426) | Freshwater to marine salinity gradient microbial communities from Chesapeake Bay, USA - CPBay_Sum_15_0.2_DNA | ecosystem: Environmental > Aquatic > Marine > Coastal | place: USA: Chesapeake Bay...
CGGTTGATGTGCAATGGGCAGTTCAACACAATGACCCTATTTAAAATGACCCAAGTTTAAAATGACCCAGATTTAAAATCACCCAAATTTAAAATACTTGGTCGCTGCTCGTAAAAACCTGCCCACGGCCGAAGATTTCCACAGCAAAACGATGATAGTGACGGAAAGTTTAAATCTTTGATGAAAGCCTCATCTAAAATCTCGGCCAAAATCTCGGCCAAAATTTCGACCGCGCCACCATCGCCGATCCCCCCTTTATTGAAGGCAAGTGCGATCTGGGGCAAAATCGGCTTATTGTCCTTTGGCGGTCCAACGGCGCAGATTGCGCTGATGCACCGAATGATTGTTGCCGAACGCCGTTGGCTCAGCGAAGCTCAGTTTTTGAACGGTTTGAGTTTTTGTATGCTGCTTCCCGGGCCCGAAGCCATGCAGCTTGCGACCTATGCGGGGTGGCGGATGCACGGTGTTCTTGGTGGCTTGATCGCCGGCTTGCTGTTTGTGTTGCCCGGCGCTTTCATTATGCTTGGCCTCGGGTTGATCTATGTTTATTTCGGCAGCCTTGGTCTTGTTGATGCGGTTTTCTTAGGGGTAAAGGCAGCCATTGTGGTGGTTGTGGCACAAGCCCTGATCCGCCTTGCCCAAAAGACCTTGCGTGCAGCACATCAATGGGTCATTGCGGCTTTGGGGTTTTGCGGTATTTTCGCCCTTGCCCTGCCATTTCCGTTGATTATTGCGCTGGCGGCAATTTATGGTTTTGTCAGCACCAGCCAACGCCAATCAACCACACCGCCACCATTGCCGAAAACGCAGGACACAATCCAAATGATCCTGATTTGGATCGTCGTATGGTGGGCCCCTCTATTGGCGATTGATCTTTTTGCAAAGGCGCCATTACTGGCCGAAATTGGCTATTTCTTCAGCAAGCTAGCGGTGGTGACATTTGGCGGTGCCTACGCTGTGCTTGCCTATATGGCGCAGGCGGTTGTCGAACAGCTTGGCTGGCTAAAGCCAAGCGAAATGATGGATGGGCTTGGCCTCGCCGAAACGACGCCCGGACCATTGATCCTCGTGACCGAATTTGTCGGCTTTCTGGCAGCATTCAAACAGGCTGGCATCATCGCTGGTATTGCCGGTGCCGCGATTGCACTCTGGGCGACATTTGTTCCCTGTTTTTTATGGATTTTTGCTGGCGCACCCTATCTTGACTGGCTAACCCATCAGCCACGACTTGAAGGCGCATTAGCCAGCATCATGGCGGCTGTTGTCGGGGTAATTGCCAATTTATTTGTTTGGTTCACGCTGCATTTAATGTTTGCCAAGACCGATATCATGGCGTTTGGAATGATCCGGGTTTTGCTGCCTGATCTTGCAAGTTTTGACTTTCGCGTCATCGGAATTACCGCGCTTTGTGCATGGCTTGCCTTTGGCCGCAATGTCGGCATTTTCTGGCTTCTTGGTATTGCGGCATTGGCTGGCGCCGCAACTAGCCATATATTCCCGTGATCAGCGGCACCGACGCAGGGGGCAGCTGTTTTATCAAGATCGGCAATTGCCTTTCCAGCCAAGCTCGGCCATAAAGGCCGCGTTAAATCCACAAACTCTGCCACGCAGGATTGGCACCCAATATTATGACATCTCCCGCCTCTATTCCCATTCGCCGCGCCCTTCTATCGGTTTCTGATAAAACCGGCCTCATTGAATTTGCCACGCGGCTTGCCGCGGCGAAAATTGAACTTCTGTCAACCGGCGGTACCGCCAGCCTGCTTCGTGATGCCGGTCTAAACGTTACAGATGTTGCCGAGGTAACTGGCTTTCCCGAGATCATGGGCGGGCGCGTGAAAACACTGCATCCCAAGATTCATGGCGGCCTTTTGGCGCGCCGCGACCTCGATGACCATGTTGCAGCAATGAGCGCCCAAGGCATTGAGGGCATCGACTTGTTGGTGGTTAATCTTTACCCGTTTGAGGAGACGCTTCGGCAAACGCGTGACCGGCAGGCGCTTGTTGAGAAAATTGATATTGGCGGGCCTGCGATGCTGCGGGCGGCGGCAAAGAACCATGATTTCCTGACCGTTCTTTGTGACCCTGCCGACTATGCCAGCGTTGCAGACGCCATCGACAAAAATGGCGGTACCGAGCTTGAGCTTCGACAGCGTCTCGCCGCCAAAACATTTGCCCGCACCGCCGCCTATGACAGTGCGATCTCGGGCTGGATGGCATCAAGCCTTGGCGAAGAGCTGCCAGAGATCACCTCAACCGCAGGCCGTAAAATCATTGATTTGCGCTATGGTGAAAACCCGCATCAGCAGGCTGCATTATATAAAACTGGTCAAGACCGACCGGGCGTTGCCTCGGCAGAGCAGATTCAGGGTAAGCCATTATCCTACAATAACATTAATGATACCGATGCCGCGTTTGAGCTGGTTGCCGAGTTTGACCAGCCAACGATTGCCATCATCAAACACGCCAACCCTTGCGGCGTTGCCAGCGGTGATAATCTTGGCGCCGCGTGGCAGCACGCATTGGCCGGCGACCCGGTCAGTGCCTTTGGCGGCATTGTCGCGATGAACCGGCCGCTTGACGCTGAAACTGCTAAAGCTGTCGCCAGTATTTTTACCGAAGTTGTGATCGCACCCGAAGCGAGCGATGAGGCCAAGGCCATTATGGCGGCAAAACCTAATCTGCGGCTATTGATCACCGGCGCCCTGCCAGATCGCAGCAGCAGCGCAATCAAGATTAAATCGGTTGCTGGCGGTTTTCTGGCACAATCTCGTGACGCCGGCATAATCGGCGTGGACGACCTTAGGATCGTTACCCAACGCGCCCCAACCGAGGCCGAAATTTCCGATATGCTATTTGCGTGGAAAGTCACCAAACACGTGAAATCAAATGCCATTGTGTTTGTCAATGACGCCAGTACCGCAGGCATTGGCGCCGGTCAGATGAGCCGGGTAGACGCTGCACGTATAGCCGTTCAAAAGGCCGCAGATATCGCGGCAATTCATGGCCGGTCAGACCCGCGTACAATCGGCTCGGTCGCAGCATCGGACGCTTTTTTCCCGTTTGCTGACGGTCTAGAAGAATTAATCGCAGCTGGTGCAACCGCAGTTATTCAGCCCGGCGGATCGGTCAAGGATAATGAAGTGATTGCAGCGGCGGATGCTGCCGGTATTGCGATGGTATTCACCGGCATGCGGCATTTCAATCATTAATCTGATTGTCACCCGTCGATATCAGATCGCCTCAGCGGTGACGCTCTGACGGTGACAGGCTGGCGGCCGCGGCTTTCCAGACTTTGCGCATCAGGCTTGGCAGATCAGCTGGACGTGGCGGCGCCCAATGACCAGAATGACTGGCATTGCTGGTATTGCTGATATTTCTGGCATTGCTGGTATTGCTGAGAGGGGCATCTTTCACCCGGGCGATACAGATTTTCATCTCCAGCGCAAAATGCGTGAATATGTGCAATACCGGCTCATCAAGCAAAATCCAATCGGCCGGAAATGGCGCATTATCCTGATTAAGGCTGCGATCGGCCTGTTGTGAGGCAAGACCAGTCTCGGGGAATGCCAGCATACCGCCAAGGAGACCTTTTTCTGGGCGGCGCTGCAAGAAAACCTCTCCCCGATCATTGATCGCAACAAACGCGATGGCGCGGCGAACTGGCTTTGCCGCTTTTGCGGGCTTAACCGGCACTTTATCAACAATCCCTTTTGCCAATGCCTGACAGGACGAGGCAAAACAGCAGCTCGCACAGGCTGGCTGGCGCGGCGTGCAGACCGCATTGGCAAAATCCATCAACGCCTGCGGCCAATCTGAGGGGCGGTTTACCGGCAAAATCCGTTGATAGGCATCGGCAATTTCGACCTTCGCCGCTGGCAACGGCGTCTCGATGGCAAAATAGCGGCTAAAAAGTCGTTCGATATTACCGTCAACAACCACAGCTTGCCGCCCAAAGCCAATCGCCGCAATCGCACCAGCTGTGTAGGGGCCAACCCCCGGAAGCTGGCGCAAACCAGCGACGATATCTCCCGAATCAGCCTGCGGCGCGCCCGAATCAGCCTGCGGTTTTTGGTAATTGGCAAAATCGCCGCCCCACCTATCTGCCACCATATTGGCAGCTTTATGAAGATTGCGGGCGCGAGCGTAATAACCAAGACCCGCCCATGCGGACAGCACATCATCCAATGGCGCTGCGGCAAGGTCGCCTATCGTTGGCCACCGACGGGTAAAATCAAGGAAATACGGGATCACCGTTGCCACAACGGTTTGCTGAAGCATAATTTCGGACAGCCACACATGATAGGCTGGCGCCAGTTCAGGCCAGCGTCGCCGCCACGGCAGATCGCGCCCGTGCCGGTCGTACCAGCGATAAAGGGCGGCAATTGGAAATGTCTCTAACTTTGTCTCAACCACGCGATGTTCTGCCCCGGCCACTCATATTGTTTGGGTTCATGTTGTTTGGGCTTTACCTTTAACCGGCTGTTGCGATGATCCGGCAATCACCATGATTTGCTTCGAAGAGTGGTCATGCTAGAGTATTGGGCGAGCGGGTCAAGACACCCGAAGCCCCCGTCTTATCGAGATCAACAAATAGCGAAACCGGCACAATAATTTATGGTCAAAACGCCTAAAAACCGATCGAATAAAATGCGGCGGCTATCCACGATGATAGATCCTATGATTGCCCCATCGGCGCAGGAACGCGGCTTTGCGATCAGCCGCCTGATTTCACATTGGACCGAAATTGTTGGCGATATTGCCGACTGGTGCCGGCCAGCAGATATTCAATTTCCGCGCGGTAGCAGAAATAATGGAACATTAAAGCTGCAGATCGCATCAGGACGCGGGCCACAGGCCCAAGCCATGTCCGCCCAAATCATTGATCAGGTGAATGCCGCCTTCGGCTATCAGGCGGTTGGCCGCATCAGTCTTGTGCAAAGCCTTGTTCCCGCCCAAACACCCGCCCCGCCGGGCAGTGGGCCAACTGACCAAAAGACCCCCGCAATTTCGGATGCGGCCGATATCTGGGCACTTGATGAAAAGCTGAAAGATATCAAATCGCCGGAATTACGTGCCGCGCTGCGGCGGCTTGGCGGCCCCGTTAATGATTCTGATAACACATGACGCTGATAACACATGATTGGGCTAAAAAACAAGATGCGGCTGAACATTGATCACCACTGCGGGCAGCCAGAGTGAATGGCCCACATGGATAGCCAGATTTCCCCAAGCCAACCACCAACAAGCCAACTACCAAATTAATTAGCCCTGCAACGAAATCGCGCATTGCCCCGATTTTACCCTTGGATTATGATCAGGCCATGTTGACAGAAAACCTAAAAGATTTAACCACCGACCGCCGTTCGCTCCTCCTTGGAGGTGCCGCGATGATGCTTGTACCAACCGCAGGATTTGCGGCTGAGGTAACGATTGAGCATGTGACATCGCCCCGCGTTCTCGGCAAAGCAGATGCACCGATCACGGTTGTCGAATTATTTTCCATGACCTGCCCGCATTGTGCCAGCTTTCACAACAAGACGTTTCCAGATGTGAAAACGCGGCTGATCGACACTGGTATGGTTCGTTTTGAGATGCAGCCTTTCCCGCTAGACCAGATCGCGCTGCGCGCTCACGCATTGGCGCGCGCCCTGCCCGAGAGCAAATATTTCCCAATGGTTTCAATGCTGTTGAAAGATATTGATCGGTGGGCTCGTAATCCGGACCCGCTGTCGGCCCTTGCACAGATGGCAAGGTTGGCCGGAATGGGCAAGGCAGATTTTGACGCTGTTATGGGCAACCGGCGACTTCTCGAAGCGATTGTTGAGATGCGTCAAAACGCGCATAAACGCTGGAGTGTCAAATCGACTCCATCCTTTGTGGTGAATAGTAAAACCATCATTTCTGGCGATCTGTCCTATGAAGATTTCGCTGCCAAGATAAATGCAACGGACGCCTGACCCAAAGGTTCCAAAATAACAGGTTATTAATGTGATTTTTCGAAGCCTGAAAATGGCCGGATTCAAATCCTTTGCGGAATCGGCAGAGGTTGATATCGATTCCGGCCTGACTGGCATCGTTGGGCCAAACGGCTGTGGCAAATCGAACATTGTTGAAGGCCTGCGCTGGGTCATGGGCGAGAGCTCGGCTCGTCAGATGCGTGGCGGCGAAATGGATGATGTGATTTTTGGCGGCACGGAACAACGACCAGCGCGCAATCTCGCCGAAATCACCCTACAGCTTGATAATCATCTGCGTCAGGCACCAGCCGAATTCAACAATAGTGATGAGCTGGAAATAACGCGCAAAATTGAACGCGGTAAAGGCAGCAGTTATTACGTGAACGCGAAACCGGCGCGGGCGCGTGACATTCAGTTGCTGTTTGCTGATACCGCAACCGGCGCCAGATCGTCCGGCATCGTCAGCCAAGGCCGTATTGGCGCGATTGTTGGTGCCAAGCCGGTTGACCGCCGCACGTTAATTGAAGAAGCGGCAAATATTCGCGGCCTGCACGCCCGCCGACATGAGGCTGAATTACGCCTTCGTGCTGCCGAGACAAATCTTGAGCGTTTGGATGATGTTATTGCTGGCCTGAGTGAGCAACGTGACTCGCTTCGCAAACAGGCACGCCAAGCGGCGCGGTACCGCTCGGTTGCCGATCGCATCCGAAAAGCCGAGGCGCAATTCCTGCTGGCCCGCTGGACCGCTGGCCAAATGGATCTAGATGCGGCAACAGCCGCGTTGGCAGCGGCACGACTAGATGTTGGCGCCCGCGCCGAAATCGCCGCACGAAGTGCCACCGCACGCAGCGAGATTGCCGCCTCACTGCCGCCCCTGCGGGCTGCCGAGGCGGAAAAGGCGGCGGAATATCAGCGCCTCGCCCTTGGCCGTGAAGAGCTGGACCGCGAAGAAGGGCGCGTGAGCGATGCGCTGGCCCAGCTTGCCAGCCGCCAAGCCCAGTTAACCCAAGACATCGCCCGTGAGACCAGTCTTCTTGATGATGCAAAAGCGGCTATTGCACGGCTTGCCGAGGAAACCGACGCATTGGCGATGCAGATCACTGAGGCGGCGCCAAAACAGGCAGCTGCCAGCGATATTCTAGACGCCGCCCGCCTTACTGCCAGCCAGAATGAAACCATTCTCGCCGAGGCAAGTGCCGCCCTTCGCGCCGCCGCGACCACCCGCAACAGCCTAACCAGCCGCAAACAGGATTTAGAGGCCCGTATCCAGTCGGCAACGAACGCGCTGTCGCAATTATCACTTGAGACTATGCTTGCAGCGGCCGGCCAGTCAGATCGGGAAAAACAAGAAGCCGAGGCTGATTTCATGACAGCAAAGTCAGCATTGGAAGCGGCTGAACAGGCGCTGACCGATGCCACTACCGCCGCGGAAACTGCGCTAAACGCCAAGCGTGATAGCGAATCGCACATGACCCGCCTTCAGGCCGAAATTGACGCATTGGAATATCTGCTGGCCGATCTTGGTGATCAAGCATCAGCCCCCATCGCCGATCAATTATCAGTTCGCGATGGTATGGAAACGGCGCTGGCCGGTTATCTGGCGGATGAATTATCGGCGCCGGTCGACAGCGGTAATCAGGAATTCTGGCGGAACGGCAGCACGCCGCGCCTGTCGCCGCCTGATGGAACGATCCCGCTTGCCAATTTTGTTAGCGGCGCACCGGCGTTGAGCGCATCACTTGCTGGCGTTGGTGTCGTTGATGATGCGACCAGTGCAGAGGCATTACAATTTAGCCTCCTTCCGGGACAAGCAGTGGTGACCAAATCAGGCAGCCTATGGCGCTGGGACGGGTTTGTGCGTCATGCCAATCAATCTGACAAGGGCGCCGAGCGGATTCGCCAACGCCGCCGGCTTGAAGCCTTGCAAAATGATGCCGACAAGGCTTCAAAAAAACTTGATCAAAGTGGCACAATTGCCAGTTCTAGCGAAACCGCGCTTAGCACCGCGCGCCAGAATGTGCAAAACTGCCGTACTAACAGTATGCAGGCGGAACAAGCCTTTGGTGACAGCCGCCGCCGCGCCGAGTCCGATGCGTTGAAACTAGCGGCTGGTCGGGAGCGTGCTGGCGAATTAAACACCAGCTTGGATGAATTATCGGTAGCGCTTGCCAGCTGCGATGTGGAAATATCTGCGCTTGCCGATGATGCTGCGCTTGGCGTTGCTGAAACCGATGCCAGAGCAGCTGCCGAGGCGTCGAGGGCCGCACTTGCCGAGGCGATGCAGGCGGAATCACGCCTTGCTGATGTCATCGGAACCGCCACCCGCCGCCAAGCCAGCTGCGCGCAGGAAGCCAGCGCCTGGCAACAACGCCTCGATGGCGCAAACAGCCGCATCGCCGAGCTGGAAGCGCGACTTGCTGATGGTAATCAGGAACAACAGCGGCTGCAGGCTGTTCCCGAAACACTCGCGAAACAGCGACTTGAAATCGGTGACCTGCTGGAGATTTCCGAGGCAAACCGGCAAAGCGCTGCCGACGCGCTGCGCCTTGCCGAAACCAGCCTTAACGAGGCCGAATCATTGCAGCGTGATGCTGATAACGCCATGGCGACTGCCCGCGAAACCCAAATCCGCGCCGAAGCTGGCGAGGAACGCTGCAATGCTGCGCTGGCCGAATTAAAAGACCGGATTCAGGATAAATTGAACTGCGCCCCGGATGCGGTTGCCGAAATTGCCGGTGTAGAGGATGGTGCGGCGCTTGGTGGTCTGGATGTTCTGGAAGAGCGGGTTCACCGTCTTATCCGTGAACGTGATAATATCGGGCCCGTCAATTTGCGAGCCGAGGCCGAGATGGAGGATGTTGCGGCGAGGATCACCAGCATGGAAACCGAGCGCGACGATCTGATTGCAGCGATTGGCAAGTTACGTTCCGCAATCAGCCAGTTGAACCGTGAAGGGCGGGAACGCCTGCTCAAAAGCTTTGGCGAAGTGAATGATCATTTCAAACGTCTGTTTAAAAAGCTATTCGGCGGTGGTAACGCTGAATTACAGTTGACCAATGCCGATGACCCGCTTGAGGCGGGGTTAGAGATTCTGGCAAGCCCACCCGGCAAACGGTTGCAATCACTATCGCTTTTATCTGGCGGTGAGCAGGCTCTGACAGCATTGGCGATTATTTTTGCGGTCTTTTTGACCAATCCAGCGCCAATTTGCGTTCTTGATGAAGTGGATGCGCCGCTTGACGATTCGAATGTCGTGCGATTCTGTGACCTTTTGCGTGATATTTGTGATCAAACCGACACCCGATTCCTTGTCATTACCCATCACCGCATGACAATGGCGCGCATGGACCGGCTTTTCGGCATCACCATGGAACAGCGCGGCATTTCCAAGCTGGTGTCGGTTGACCTGCAGACAGCCGAGAGAATCCGTGACACTGCGGTCGCTTAGCGGCTGCTTTTGGCTGATAAAAACAATCCATTTCCCCAAGCCAGCTAATCCGCAGAAATCTGCGGCAAAAGAACACCCATTGAAGGCTTGACAAAGACCAACCCACCCCCCTATTTTGAGCGCGATTTCGGCAGGGGCGGTCGCTGGGGATAACAGCGACAAAATGCCTGCCTAATTCGGTAAAGGAAAAGCAGAGGAACAGCTTCGTACAAACCGCCATATCCGGCCGCATCTAAAACGGCATTCAAGGATTGGATAACCAGATGAACGAAAAAGACTCGCAAAGAGACAATGAACGTCTTGCGGATATTGACCGTCGTCTGGATAAGCTGCAGGCGCAGCGGGAAGAAAAAGACCGGCCCAGCCGATCCGCCCTTCCCGAAGGCATGGCAGCGATAATGGGGCGCGTTGCGACCGAGCTTGTGGCCGGTGTTATGGTTGGTGCTTTTATCGGATGGGCGCTGGATCGATGGCTTGAGACGTCGCCGCTGTTTTTGCTGGTGATGTTCTTTATGGGCGCGATCGCTGGCATGTTGAATGTATGGCGTGTATTTACCGGCCGTGGATTGGCCGCTGGTTATTTCGATGAGCATAAAAACTCATCAGGCAAAGACGATTAAGGGAGCTGACAGGCAATGAGCAATTCTGAAGGAATGCATTCACCGGTCGCACAGTTTGAGATCAAGCCATTGGTCGAACTGTCGCTTGGTGGTTATGATGTCTCATTCACAAATTCCAGCCTGTTTATGCTGCTTGCCATTGGTGTCAGCTCGATCTTCCTGATCAGCGCAATGCGCCGCGCCGATATGGTGCCAGGCCGCATGCAGGGTATGGCCGAAATGATGTATGAATTTGTTGCCGAAATGGTGCGCAGCAACGTTGGCAGTGAGGGCCGCCCTTACTTTCCGTTCATCTTCACGCTGTTTGTGTTTCTGCTGTTTGGCAATATGCTTGGGCTGATCCCCTATTCATACACCTTTACCTCGCAGATCATCGTGACCTTTGCGATGGCCGCCTTTGTGTTTGTGGGCGTGACGATAATCGCCTTGTGCAAACATGGTCTGCATTTCTTCAGCTTTTTTGTACCAGCCGGTGCGCCGAAAGTGCTGATCCCGTTTTTGATCGTGATTGAAGTGATTTCATATTTTGTCCGCCCTGTCAGCCTGTCTGTTCGTTTGTTTGCCAACATGCTGGCGGGTCACACAATGCTGAAAGTTTTTGCTGGCCTTGCCGTGATGATTTCAGGTGCAGGCGGTCTTGCAATGGCTGGCTCGCTGTTGCCATTTGTCGCGTTGATCGGCCTGACTGGCCTTGAAGTTTTGGTGGCGGCGTTGCAGGCCTATGTCTTCACCATCCTTACTTGTATGTATTTGAACGACGCCTTGCACCTACACTAGGCGCAGAGGCCCAACCGGATCCGCTGGTAAATTACAGCGGTGTGAATTGAACGAAACTGTGTAAAAACTCATGGAAGGACTATGATTATGGAAGTAGAAGCTGCAAAAATGATCGGTGCCGGTTTGGCCGTTATCGCTCTTGCTGGTGTTGGTGTTGGTATTGGTAACATCTTCTCTGCACTTGTAACCTCTATCGCACGCAACCCTGCGGCTCGCGGCGAAGTTTTCGGTATTGGCATTCTTGGATTTGCCTTGACTGAAGCCATCGCGCTGTTCGCACTTGTTGTTGCTCTGTTGCTTTTGTTCGCTCTTTAAAAAAGACCCGAATTCGCAACAAACATTCCATGACTTGCTTGCCGGCTTTGTGGTTCGTTTACGAACCAAGTCCGGCAGGCGGGCAAGGGGATAAAAATGACGGAAAATACAAGATACCGGCTAACCGCAATTGCAGTCGCCCTTCCGGCTTTTATGTCGGCAAAGGCTTTTGCAGCTGGTGCCAGCGAGCCGGGCCTGCCCCAGCTTGATATTGCTACATGGCCAACACAGCTGTTCTGGCTCGTGGTGCTGTTTGGTGCGGGCTATGTGGTCATGGCCAAAATGGTAACACCGCGCATTGGTGCTGTTCTTGAAGAACGTCGTCAGACATTGGACGGCGATCTTGAAAAGGCACGTAACGCCAGTGCTGATGCTGCCAAAACCCGTGCTGAATATGAGAGCGACCTTGAGAAAGCCCGCAGCGATGCGGCTGAATTTGCCAAGCAAGCTGCTATGGAAGCCACGAAAAAAGCCGAGGCAGCAGACGCCAAAGTCGCGCGCAAGCTGGCCGATAAGGTTGCAAGCGCTGAAGCTGCATTGGCAAAAGCGAAAACCGAAGCATTGGCTAATCTTAATGATGTCGCAGCCGAAGCTGCTATGGACGCAGTTGCCGCACTTGCCGGAATCAAAACCACCAGTGCACAGGCGGGTAAAACCGCAGCGTCAATTGCCACAAAACTGGCCAAGCAGGGAGCAAACTGATGGAACAGGGAATCGTTCTTGAATCGGTATGGGTGCTTGTTGGCTTTTTGGTCTTTGTCGCGCTTGTTTGGCGTAAGGTCGGCGCTGCTTTGGGCGGTATGCTTGACGAACGTTCGGCAAAAATCAGTGACGAGCTGAAGGAAGC
>Ga0129342_1001124_pt1 | contig 11965 bp, 10 predicted proteins | sample CPBDNA_5_FD_94426 | JGI IMG/M metagenome (GOLD analysis project Ga0129342, IMG submission 94426) | Freshwater to marine salinity gradient microbial communities from Chesapeake Bay, USA - CPBay_Sum_15_0.2_DNA | ecosystem: Environmental > Aquatic > Marine > Coastal | place: USA: Chesapeake Bay...
CTCATGGTCAAGGGCGAATACTCGTCCTACAAGGACCTTCCGCTCGTGATCTACCAGATCCAGACGAAGTATCGCGACGAAGCGCGACCGCGCGCAGGCATCCTGCGTGGTCGTGAGTTCGTCATGAAGGACTCCTATTCCTTCGACGTCGATGACGCCGGGCTGGAGCGCTCCTACCTGCGCCATCGGGACGCCTACATCAGTTGCTTCGACAGGCTCGGCCTGGACTTCGTCATCGTCTCGGCGCAGTCGGGCGCGATGGGGGGCTCGCAGAGCGAGGAGTTCCTCGCTCCGACTGACTCGGGTGAGGACACCTACGTGCGCTGTACGGCGTGCGACTACGCCGCCAACGTCGAGGCCTTTGTCAGCCGCCCCGCGCCAGCCGGCGACGTCTCAGCGCTGCCGGCGGCCGTGGTTCACGACACCCCCGATACCCCCACGATCGCCACCCTGGTGGATGTCTCCAACGCGCGCGAGGACATTCGCCGTCCCGATCGTGACTGGACGGCCGCCGACACGCTCAAGAACGTCGTCTTCATGGCGGACTACCCCGACGGCACCAGCGCACCCCTGGCGATCGGGGTGCCCGGTGATCGCGAGGTCGACGTCAAGCGCCTCGAGGCGGCACTGCACCCGATCGCGCTGCGCCCGTTCGAGGAGGAGGACTTCCCGAAGTACCCGGCGCTCGTCAAGGGCTACATCGGCCCAGGAGCTCTCGGAGGAGAGGGCAATATCCGCTTTCTCGTGGACCCCCGCGTGTCGGAGGGCACGGCCTGGGTCACCGGCGCCAACGAGAAGGGTCGCCACGTCTACGGCCTTGTCCGCGGGCGCGACTTCGATCCCGATGGCGAGATCGAAGCGGTCGAGATCGTCGAGGGTGACCTGTGCCCCGAGTGCGGCGCCGCCATCGAAATCGCCCGCGGCATTGAGATCGGGCACATCTTCCAACTCGGTCGCAAGTACGCCGAGGCACTCGGGCTGACCGTGCTCGACGAGAACGGCAAGCAGGTCACCGTGACGATGGGCTCCTACGGCCTCGGCGTCTCGCGGGCGGTCGCCGCGGTCGCCGAGCAGCATCACGACGCGAAGGGCCTGATCTGGCCGCGGGCCGTCGCCCCTGCCGACGTCCACATCGTGGCGACCGGCAAGGACGATGCGCCCTTCGAGGCCGCCGAGTCGCTCGCCGCGACGTTGGAGGCGGAAGGGGTGCGCGTGCTCATCGATGACCGCCGCGCCGTCTCGCCCGGGGTGAAGTTCAACGATGCCGAACTCATCGGAGTGCCCACCATCGTCGTCGTCGGCAAGCGCCTCGTGGATGGCGTGGTCGAACTCCGTGATCGCGCGAGCGGCGACTCCGTCGACGTACCGGTGGGTGAGATCTCCTCGCGCGTCACCGAGCTCGTGCGTGCATGACGGTCGACGCCGTCGTCTTCGACTGGGGTGGCACGCTCACCCCCTGGCATGACATCGACCTCGTCTCGCAGTGGTCGGCCTACGCCTCGACCTACGACCCCGCCGACTCGATGCTCGCCGCTCGCCTGGCGGATGCCGAGGTCAGCCTGTGGCGCGAGCAGCAAGCATCGCGCGGCGCCAACGGCACGGGCACGCTGGAGCATGTCTTCACCGCGTGCGGGGTTGACACCTCGGACCCCCGACACGGACCCGCTCTCGCGGCCTACCTGCGGGCGTGGGATCCGCACACCCTCGCCGACCCGGATGCGCGGCCACTCATGGAGGCCCTGCGCGAAGCGGGGATGCGTGTTGGGGTGCTCTCCAACACGCTATGGCCGCGCTGGCACCACGAGGCGGTCTTCTCCCGCGACGGCCTCGCCCCCTTCATCGACGCGGCCGTCTACTCCAGCGAGATTCCGGTCGCAAAGCCTCACGCCGAGGCCTTCCTTGCTGCGGTGCAGGCGGTCGGGTCCGTGGTGTCACGCACGGTGTTCGTCGGCGATCGCCCCTGGGACGATGTGCACGGCGCCCAGGAGGTCGGGATGCGGGCGATCCTCATTCCGCATTCGCGCCTTGGGGATCAGGCGGTCGAGGTCGATGTGACGCCGGACGCCGTCGTCGCGCGCCTCGGAGATGTGCTCGACATCGTGCTGGCCTGGCGAGCCTCCCGGTGACACCAGAGTGGTACGTCATCCTGCTGCTCTGCCTTGTCGCCGCGGCCGCAGGCTGGGTGGACGCGGTCAGCGGTGGTGGCGGACTACTGCAACTGCCGGCGCTCCTGCTGGCGGTGCCTGCGGATAAGCCTGCGTTGGCGCTGGGCACGAATAAGTTGTCCTCGATCTTCGGGACATCGGCCGCGGCCATCACCTACGGGCGCATCGAGATGCCGCGGCTGCGCACCGCGCTGCCGATGGCCGGTGCCGCTTTCGCCGGCGCCGCGTGCGGATCGCTCATGGCGGTGCGTCTGCCGCCCGAGGTCTATCGTCCGGTGATCCTCGTGGCCCTCGTGCTCGTCTGGCTCTTCATCGCCTTCCGTCGCGACTTCGGCCTGACGTCGCGCGAGGTATCGCGACGACGTCACCTCGCGACCGCCATCGTGGGCGGGATGGGAATCGGGTTCTATGACGGCGCCGTCGGTCCCGGCACCGGCTCCTTCCTCATCGTGCTGCTCGTGGCTGCGTTGGGCTATACGTTTCTGCAGGCGTCGGCGACGGCGAAGATCGTCAATGTCGGCACCAATGCGGCATCACTCATCGTCTTCGGCCTTGCCGGATCCGTGCTGTGGGGCGTGGGTCTGCTCATGGCTGCGTGCAACGTGACCGGGGCGGTCATCGGTGCACGCACGGCCATCGCGCGTGGCAGCGGGTTCGTCCGCGTGGTGCTGCTCATCGTGACCGGCGCGCTCATCGCGCTGCTGGGCTGGCAGACCTTCGCCTAGCGCTCAGGAGCCGGGGAAGGCCGCCGTCGCGCCACCCCACGCGATCGAACGCACGGAGCACTCGCAGGCCGACAGTACGGCGTTGCGGCGCTCACCTCCGGACACCGCGGCTGCGAGGTCGGCGTAGGTCGCGGCCAGCCGAGCCTCAACGCCGGCGAGGAGCGATCGTGCCGTGTCAGCCGAGTCGACCGGTCCGGTGAGGAAGCCCCCGGGTGCGCCGCTCTCAGCCGTGTCGGCCGCGCTCTCGCGCAGCGCGAGCACGCGTGCACGATGGGCGGCGAGACCACCCAGTGCCAGATCGCGGTCGCGGTCGTCGAGCCATGGGCCGGCGACGCCGTAGGCGTAGAGCGCTGCCTCCTCGCCCTCGATGGCGGCAAGGAGCGCCGGATCCGAGGACGCGCTCACGTGATCCCTCGCAGGAACTCGGCGTGACCGGCTTCGGAGGCGGCGATGAGCGCGACAGTGCGCGCGAGGTCCGCGGCCGTTGATGCTTCGCAGGCACCGGTGCGCTGGGCGACGGCCTGCTGCTCCGCCTCAATCAGAGCGGCGAGCGCCTGGGGCCGTGAACCGACCGTCGGTGCCGGTCCCGCGGGCGTCGGTGTTGCGGCCACCGCATCCGCGTGGGCGATGTGCTCGGCCCGGAGCGGCTCGAGATCAGCTGCGAGCCCCGGGTGCGCGGCGAGGACCGCGTCGTAGAGCGCGATGAGTTGGGCCTCGCCGTCCGCGACGCTGACGCGGACCTGCGCGTCGGCATCCGCGGTCGGAGAGGGGGAGTCCGATGGCACCGGGGTGGGATCGGAGGTGCAGGCAGCCAGGACACCGGCCGCCAGGGCAGCGGATCCGCCGAGGAGGGCACGGCGGGTGAGTCCGACAGGGGCGGCTATGCCGACCCGCCGGGCAAGCCCGACAGGGGCAGCTGTGCCGACCCGGCGGCCACTTGCGTCCGTCGAACCGGTCGCGGATGTCCATGGCCGGTGCACGCCCGCCAGCATGCCACGCGGCGGGGTACCCTCTGAGGACGGACACGGGTCCCCTTGACGGGGCTCGCGCCCATGAACACCGGACACGTGAATACCGCGCGCGTGATGACGTGAGGGAGGCGCCATGAGCGATGCCTCGCGCCTGTCGCACAGCGCCGCCGTCCGCTCCGCCATCGAGCCGGTGATCTCCGCTCTGGGCCTTGATCTCGAGGACGTCGACGTGCACGCGTCGGGCAAGCGTCGGCGCGTCTGCGTCATCGTCGATCGAGATGGTGGAATCGATCTGGACGGGATCGCGGCGACGAGCCGCGCGGTGTCCGATGCTCTCGACGCCTCCGATGCGATGGGCGATGACGCCTACACCCTGGAGGTCACCTCGCCCGGCATCGACCGTCCGCTCACGCTTCCGCGGCACTGGCGTCGCAATCTCGGTCGGCGCGTGCGCGTGCACCTGTCGGATGGATCCATCGCGGACGGGCGCATTCGTGACGTGGATGATGACGGCGTCGTCCTGGTGACGGATGCCAAGGGCAAGCCCGAGTCGGTCGAGCGACGAGTGCCGTGGGTGGACGCAGCACGGGGTGAGGTCCAGGTGGAGTTCCGCAGGCCCGAGGCCGATCCGGTCCCGGCGGATGACGAGGAGGCGTGATGGACATCGATGTCAATGCCCTCAAGGCCCTGGTGCGTGAGAAGGAGCTGTCCTGGGACCTCGTCGTGGACTCGATCGAGCAGGCGCTGCTCATGGCGTACCAACGCACTGAGGGGGCGGCCGAGGATGCCCGCGTCGAGCTCGACCGCAAGACCGGCCACGTCACCGTCTGGGCACGCGAGGCTGCGCCCGTGGGTGAGCAGGTTGCCGGCGAGGCCGCACCTGTGCCGCGCGAGTACGACGACACTCCGACGGACTTCGGTCGGGTCGCCGCCGCGACAGCTCGCCAGGTCCTCATGCAACGACTGCGCGATGCCGAGAGCGACCGGACCTTCGGCGAGTTCTCGGGCACCGAGGGAGATCTCGTGTCCGGGGTCATCCAGCAAGGCAGCGACCCTCGCGTCGTGCGGGTCGACCTGGGCAAGGTCGAGGCCGTCCTTCCTCCATCGGAGCAGGTGCCGGGGGAGTCGTATCCCCATGGCACCCGCATCAAGTGCGTGGTGACCGGTGTGCGCAAGGGCCCTCGCGGCCCACAGGTGACGGTCTCGCGGTCGCATCCCGCTCTCGTGCGCGGCCTTTTCGCGCTCGAGGTGCCGGAGATCGCCGACGGCAGCGTGGAGATCGCCGGGCTTGCCCGGGAAGCCGGCCACCGCACCAAGATCGCGGTGCGCTCGACCGTCCCGGGCCTCAATGCCAAGGGCGCCTGTATCGGCCCGATGGGTCAGCGGGTGCGCCAGGTGATGAGCGAGCTCGGTGGCGAGAAGATCGACATCGTGGACTTCAGCGAAGATCCGGCCGAGCTCATCGCCCATGCCCTGTCGCCCGCGCGCGTGAGCAAGGTCGAGATCGTGGACCCGGCTGCACGGGCGGCTCGGGTGACGGTCCCGGACTACCAGCTCTCGCTGGCCATCGGTCGCGAGGGGCAAAACGCCCGGCTCGCGGCCCGCCTGACCGGATGGCGCATCGATATCCGGCCCGATAACGCCCCGGATCAGCCCTCCGCCGAGGCGCCCCCCGCCACGGAGCCTCAGGCGGGAGAGCCCGAGAGAGGCGGCTCTGCCGGCTCGCCGGGCCACGCCCCCCTTCCGTGAGGGATTGCGGTGGGTGCGGCCAGAGCATCGCTGCCGCGGGGCTACACTCGCGGGGTCCGTCTGGATCCGACCCGGGGTCGATGTGAGCGCTGCCCGATCGACGAGCATGCGCACCTGCATCGGCTGCCGTGAGCGGACTTCACCGGATGGCCTCCTGCGGGTGGTCCTCGAGGCTGGGACGGTCGTCCCAGACCCGGCGGCCACTCGACCGGGCCGGGGAGCATGGCTGCACCCCGGCTGCCTGGAGGCAGCCGAACGCCGCAAGGCGTTCACCCGCGCACTGCGTGCGAGCGGGGCGGTCGATCTCGGGCCGCTGCGCGAGTTCGCAGCACGCACGTCGTAGCACCAACCCGAGCACCACCAGAAGTTGTCCGAAGACCGCAGTTGTCGCAGAGATGGGGCATCCGAGGATGAGCCACCAATGAGCACCCAGCCATGAGCAGGGTCAACCAGCACTGACGGTCCGGACGCGTGCCCGTAGCACGCCTACCGGACCAAAGACAGGAGAGTCGTGTCAAAGGTCCGGGTCTATGAGCTCGCCAAGGAGCTCGGAGTCGAGAGCAAGGTCGTGCTCGCCAAACTGGCGGAGCTCGGCGAATTCGTGCGCTCGGCATCCTCCACAGTCGAAGCGCCGGTCGTGCGCAAGTTGAAGGACGCCATGCCGGCCGCGCCCGCGGCGGAGGCCAAGCCCAAGCGCGCCACCAAGAAGGCAGCCGCTCCCAAGGAGGCCCCGCCTGCGCAGCCGGACGCCCCGGCCGCGGAGGCGCCGCCCGCCCCCGCAGCGGAGGCCCCGCCTGCGCAGCCGGACGCCCCGGCCGCGGAGGCGCCGCCCGCCCCCGCAGCGGAGGCCCCGCCCGGCGGGTCAGCACAGCCGCCCCTGTCGGACTCGGCCGTCCCTGCTCCTGCCCCCAAGCCAGCGGGTCCGCGCCCGGGCAACAACCCCTTCACCGGCAATGTCGCCGCCCGCGAGACCCCGCGGCCCGCCGCGCCACGTCCGGGCAACAACCCCTTCACCGGCAACACCGGCATGGGCAGGCCCGCCCCCGGCATCCCGCGGCCGACTCCGGGCATGATGCCGCGCGTCCCCGGCGTACCCCGTCCCGCAGAGCGTCCCGGTGGCGCACCCGGTCGTCCCGGTGGCGCACCCGGTCGTCCCGGTGGCGCACCCGGTCGTCCCGGTGGCGCACCCGGTCGTCCCGGTGGCGCACCCGGTGGACGCGGCCCCGGCGGTGGCTTCGGCGGCCCCGGCGGCGGTGGCCCCGGTGGTGGTCCGGGTGGATTCGGCGGTCGCCCCGGCGGTCGGGGCGGACCTGGAGGCCGTGGCGGCACCGCGGGTGCCTTCGGCAAGCCCGGTGGGCGTCCCTCGCGCGGGCGTAAGTCCAAGCGCGCGAAGCGCCAGGAATTCGACAACATGCAGGCGCCGACGATTGGTGGCGTGCGACTGCCACGCGGCAACGGTCAGGTCGTACGCCTGCCCCGCGGTGCGAGCCTCACCGACTTCGCCGACAAGATCGATGCCAGCCCCGCTGACCTCGTGACCGTGCTGTTCAAGCTCGGCGAGATGGTCACCGCGACGCAGTCGGTGGATGACGACACGCTGAAGCTCCTTGGTGGCGAACTGGACTTCGACGTCCAGGTCGTCTCTCCCGAGGACGAGGACCGTGAGCTGCTGGAGTCCTTCTCGCTCGACTTCGGCGAGGACGAGGGCGATGAGTCGGATCTCATGCCGCGTCCCCCGGTGGTCACCGTCATGGGTCACGTCGACCATGGCAAGACCAAGTTGCTCGATGCGATCCGCAAGACGAACGTCGTCGCGGGCGAGGCCGGAGGCATCACGCAGCACATCGGCGCCTACCAGATTCACGCCCACCCCGGCGACGATGATCGTCCGGTCACCTTCATTGACACCCCGGGCCACGAGGCCTTCACGGCCATGCGAGCCCGCGGTGCTCAGGTCACGGACATCGCGGTGCTCGTCGTCGCGGCGGATGACGGTGTCAAGCCGCAGACCATCGAGGCGCTCAACCACGCCCAGGCGGCCGAGGTCCCCATCGTGGTTGCGGTCAACAAGGTCGACAAGGAGGGCGCAGACCCGTCCAAGGTGCGCGGGCAGCTCACCGAGTTCGGCCTCGTCGCCGAGGAGTACGGCGGCGAGACGATGTTCGTCGACGTCTCTGCGGTGAAGGGCACGGGCATCGATGAACTGCTCGAGGCGATCCTGCTGACTGCGGACGCCGCGCTCGATCTGCGCGCGAATCCGGCCCAGGATGCCCAGGGCGTGGCTATCGAGGCCCACCTCGACCGCGGGCGTGGTCCGGTCGCGACCGTGCTCGTTCAGCGAGGCACCCTCCGTCCGGGCGATTCCATCGTGGCGGGCGACGCGTATGGGCGCGTGCGCGCCATGCTCGATGAGGATGGCAACACGGTCGATGAGGCGCTGCCATCGCGACCGGTCCAGGTGCTCGGCCTTACCTCGGTCCCCGGGGCGGGGGACACCTTCCTCGTGGTCGAGGAGGACCGCACCGCCCGACAGATCGCGCAGACGCGCCAAGCTCGCGAGCGCAACGCGCAACTCGCCAAGTCCCGTGCACGTCGCACACTCGAGGACTTCCTCAAGAGCCTCGAGGAAGGCGAGCTGCGTGAGCTCAACCTCATCCTCAAGGGTGACGTCTCCGGATCGGTCGAGGCCCTCGAGGATGCGCTGCTCAAGATCGAGGTCGGAGACGGCGTCTCCCTCCGCGTGATCCATCGCGGCGTGGGCGCGATCACCAAGAGTGACGTCACGCTCGCAAGTGCGTCGGATGCCGTGGTGGTGGGCTTCAACGTCCGGCCCGAGGGAAAGGTTGCGGAGTTCGCCTCGCAGGAAGGCGTGGATGTCCGCTTCTACTCGGTCATCTACCAGGCCATCGACGAGATCGAGGCCGCACTGCGCGGCATGCTCAAGCCGGAGTTCGAGGAGGTGCAGCTCGGCACCGCGGAGGTGCGCGAGGTCTTCAAGTCCTCGAAGTTCGGCACCATCGCCGGCTCGCTTGTGCGCAGCGGGGAGATCCGCCGCAACACCAAGGCGCGGCTCGTGCGCGATGGCGCTGTCGTCGCAAACGACCTGACGATCTCGTCTCTGCGTCGATTCAAGGACGATGTCACCGAGGTCCGCGAGGGCTTCGAGTGCGGCATCAACCTCGGCACCTACGGCGATGTCAAGGTTGACGACGTCATCGAGACCTACGAAATGCGCGAGAAGGCACGCGCGTAGCGCAGGCGCGCATGTTCGTGGCGACATGCGAGATGGATCTCCTCCTCGGAGACATCCACTCGCTCAAGGAGAAGCGGGCCATCGTGCGGCCGATTGTCAAGGAGGTGCGCAGGAGGTTCGAGGTCGCCGTTGCGGAGACGGATCACCAGGACCTGCATCGGCGGGCTGAGGTGACCGTGGCGGCGGTGTCGGGAGACGCGGCGCACGCCCACAGCGTGGTCGACGCGTGCGAGGAGTGGGTCTCCGGCCGACCGGAGATCATGCTGGTGGGAGCTCGCCGCCGAATGTTCGGTGGCGACGACGAAGGGATGCGGTGATGGCGTCAGAAGCACGTGCTCGCAAACTCGCGGATCGTGTTCGCGAGATCGTGGCCGAGACGCTCGAAATGAAGGTCAAGGACCCCAGACTCGGTTTCATTACCGTGACCGACGCACGGGTGACCCCTGACCTGCGAGAGGCCACGGTCTTCTACACCGTCTATGGCGATGACGAGGAGCGCGCGGCGACGGCGGCGGCGCTCGAGTCAGCCAAGGGCGTTCTCAGGACCGAGGTCGGCCGCCAGACCGGCATCAAGCACACGCCATCGCTCGCCTTCGTCCTCGATGCGCTTCCTGACTCCGCCCGGCACATCGATGACCTGCTCAAGGCTGCTGCCGAGTCGGATGCCCACGTGCACGCCCAGGCGACCGGTGCGCACTACGCCGGTGATCCCGACCCCTACCGTCATCCCGCCGACGACGCCGAGGACGGTGTCGAGGAGCGATGAGCCCGCAGGGCCTCGTCGTCGTCGACAAGCCGGAGGGGCCGACCTCCCACACCGTCGTCGCCCGCGCCCGCAAGGCCTTCGGGACCCGACGGGTCGGCCACGCGGGCACTCTCGATCCGCTCGCCACGGGTGTGCTGGTGCTGGGTGTAGGCAGCGCGACACGCCTACTGGGCCACCTGTCGGACCAGGGCAAGGAATACCTCGCCACCATCGTCCTCGGCATCTCGACGACGACCGATGACGCACAGGGGGATGTCCTCACCGATCGCGGGGCACAGGTGACGGAGACGGATGTCGAAGCTGCCCTCGTCCCGTGGCGCGGCGCGGTGCGACAGCGGCCAAGCGCCGTGAGCGCGGTCCACGTCGACGGCAAACGCGCGCACGAGCGTGTGCGGGCAGGAGAGCAGGTAGACCTGCCGGAGCGCGATGTCGTCATCGATGCTCTCGACCTGTTGGATCTGCGTCATGAGCAGATGGGTCGGGTGTCCGTCACCTCGATCGATGTGCGCGTGGTGTGCTCGGCCGGCACCTACGTTCGCGCTCTCGCCCGCGACATCGGCCAGGCGCTCGAGGTGGGCGGCCACATCACTGCCCTGCGGCGTACCCGATCGGGTGCTCTCACACTCGATGATGCCTGCCTGGTCGACGACCTTGCCGAAGCGTCCCTGCTCTCTGCTGGCGAGGTGGCTCGACGCTCGCTGCCGTGGGTCCAGGTGCCGGATGACGAGGTGCGCTCGGTGGCGCACGGCGTGCGGATTCCGTGGCCCGAAGGCGCTCCCGCCAGCGGCACCGTGGCGTTCCTGCGCGGCGATGATCTTCTCGCTCTGGCCGAGAGCCGCTCCGGGCTGGCGACGTACTCCGCCGTGTGGCCGGACGCGGGTGACGCCTAGCGTGCGAGCGTGCCGTGGGCGGTGTCAGGGGAGAGGTCCTCAACCAACACCCGGGCCCACGTGTCGCACACGGCTTCGAGTGGGAATGACGCGCGCACCTGCTCGCGGGCCTGCTCGCGCTGCGTTGCCCACCGCCCCTCCGTGACCGTGGCGTGAATCGTGTCGGCGATGGCCGCGGGGTCCGCGTGGATCCAGCGGGTGTCGTAGATGGTGTCGGCGCCCGGCCATGGCAGGAGGGCCGGGACCGCGCCCGAGGCCATGCCCTCGGCTGGGGCGAGGTGGAAGCTCTCGTCATCGGAGGTGGACAGCACCCAGCCGACCCGACGAAGCCAGGCGGCGACATCGCCACCGAAGCCGTCGAACGTCACGGCGCCGGCGACCAGGGGATCGTCATGGAGCCGATGGAAGAGGCGCTCTGTTTCGGCGCGCTCCTCCGGCTTGCGCCAGATCCACCAGTAGTCCCACGGGAGCTTGGATTTCACCGCAAGCCGGAAGCGCCGATCGCGACGGCGCAACCGGGCCAGGATGTCGACGCCGAGATCGGGTCGCTTGCGATGGGGTGAGATCCCGATCATGCCCAGGGTGAATTCGGCGCCGGCCAGCTTGGGTCGGTCGAACTGCTGAACATCGACCCAGTTGGGGATCACCACGATGCGATCCACCGGCCATCCGGTGCGCTCGGCGGTCAGGTGGGCGTAAAACGGGCTGACGCAGACGACCTGGTCGATCGCCTCCCCCCGCACGTCGGCGAGCCACCCGGCCTCGAGCTCGAAGCGGTGCAGCCGGGTGATGAGGCGCTGGCCGGAGCGCTTGTGGCGTGAGTACCAGACGAGATTGGGTCCGGCCCACTCGCAGATGACGACATCAGCCCAGGCCACCATCTCCTCGCTCGCGGCCACGTCATGCACCGTGAGCGCCTCCCAGTGATCCAGGCGGACCTCGACCCCCTCGAGTGCGGCGAGATGCTCGTGGATGCGCGTGAAGAACTTCAGGTCATGACTTGCCACCGCCACGCGCAGGGGCCGGCCCCGAGTGGCCACCGACTGCGTGAGTGCAGCGGGCGTCGCCGGGAAGGTGCGGTCGAGAATGACCCTCAGGCGCGTGGTCGCCGACTCCATGAGGAAGGGGGCGACGGACGAGCGCATGTGGCCGGCCATGCGCTCTAGCAGGCCGGGATCCTCCGCGATGGTGACGCATGCGGCGACGATGTCGGCCTCGCTGGCCACGAAGAAGGGGTAGTCCTCGCCGAGCAGGGATTCATGCATGGGAGTGCGGTTCACGAGCACCGGGACGCCGAGGGCCGCGAACTCCAGCACCTTGGTGCTGAGCTCAAGACTCGCGTCCATCTCGGGAGCACGCCACGACAGTCCAAGGTCGCCGGAGGCGGACATCGCCATCGCCTCTTGGCGAGGCATCCCGCCGTGCCACGTGACGCCCGGCGTAGCC
>Ga0129342_1001125_pt1 | contig 11952 bp, 16 predicted proteins | sample CPBDNA_5_FD_94426 | JGI IMG/M metagenome (GOLD analysis project Ga0129342, IMG submission 94426) | Freshwater to marine salinity gradient microbial communities from Chesapeake Bay, USA - CPBay_Sum_15_0.2_DNA | ecosystem: Environmental > Aquatic > Marine > Coastal | place: USA: Chesapeake Bay...
ATCTTCTTTCCGTTTTCAAATACAGAAATTTTTCCTTTGTCTAAACTCCAAACATAATGCGTCCATTTGTTGATCGGTGCTTTATATGATGCACCACCAGGTTCAATTATCCGTGATACTTGATTACCTTTACCGGAAACAAATGCTCCTGTTGAATAAATAATAAAAGAATTATTTGACCACGCACGATCACTTGAATACCATTTTGAAGCAATCATTCCTGCTCTTTTTGAATACTCAGTTGATCTATCACTTCTTAAATAAACCCAATATGAAATACTAAATGTACCTGTGGAGAAAACATTATCATGTACATCTCCTATATCAAAATATTGAGAATTATTTTGGAAATCAAAAACACTACCACGTTCCGAGTCTTCTTTTAAAGTTAAAGGTTGGACTTTTTTATATGTGTTTTTTGCCGAATCTAATACAAGGGTATCTGCATTCTGTTGTTTATTATTACTCGGTTCGTATCTTAAAATATCATTAAATTCTTCGGGTCTTTCTGACAAATTCAAAGGTTTCGTTTGGTTATCGAAATTCCCAGAACCTAACTCTCCACTTTTATTCAATCCAAATCCGTTTACCTTACCAGAGTTATCTATATAAAAAGATGAATATCCTTTACATGAAATATCTTTTACATTGTCTGCTATTTTAATTGGTGTTGTACGATTCTGCGTAGTTCCGTCTCCTAATTGACCGAAGTTATTTCGTCCCGATGATAATAATTCTCCGGTGTTTTTTAAGAATAATGTATGTCCTAATCCAGTTGCAACTTTTTTAACATTATTTATTCTTGCTAGTCTTATATCATCAGTTGTTTTTGTATCACCTGTTGCAAGATTTCCGTAAGTATTATCACCAACAACTTCAACACTACCAGTATCTCTTAATATCAACGAATAGTTAGAACCCACTGCTATTTGCTTTACACTTTTATTAGGAGTTTTTGTTGGACTTGGTGTGCTTGTTGGAGTTGGTGTTGGAAAACTTTCAGAATTAGTACCAAATCCTCGTTGCTTTTTATCATCATCTGTTAACCAGTATCCTTTTGTAACATCATTTGATTCATTATAAAGTTCGTTTTGAAATGATGATGAAAAATCATGTTTTTCATATTTTGCAAGTTTCCATGTTTCGTCATCTGCCCATTTAATTAACCAGTTTTCTTTACGATGTTTATATGTTGGACGATTTAAAATAAACTGACTTTGAATATCATAAAGTCCATTTGCAGAACCATATCTACCTGTCAATCCACTAATAGAAAAATTTTCGTAGGTATGTGATGAAATACCCGATTGATCTTGCTCACTCCATATACATTTATGTGCAAGTTCTGCATTACCAATCAATGGAGGATTAACTGAATCATTGTATGAATTTGACAAAGTAAAAGTTAAATTCCATTTTTCCGTAACATCATCCCACCATATTTTCCATTGATTGTCTTTTTTAGTGTATGTTGGTTTGCCATTTTTAAAATAAGTTGTTAGATAATAAATTCCATTTGCGGTTTTATACTGATCTGTCAAACCAAATATTGAAAATGTTTCACGATAGTTTAAAATTAATCTTCCTTTATCTTCGGTGAGCAAGCAAAATGTTAAATCTTTTATATCAAATCCAGTTTTGTCAGAGAACAGAACCCCACCCGAACCACAAGTAATTTTACCATTTAAAATAGCAATATTTTTATTGATTCCTATTTGTGAATATAGATATGTATCTTCTGTTATTTTGTTACCACGAATAGTACTTGCTGATCCAATTTCATCTTTAAAGTCAACCAAGAAAGTTGTCTCACAATCAGCATTGGAAGACTTCCAGTATAAACCTACTCTTGATAAAATTGTTCCCATTTCTTATCCTGCTGGATAAACTCTTGTATTAAGCAACATATTTTCAGTTGATCCTAATCCAAGATTTCCATGTGCATTGAACCCAACTGCATAAATTTTATCTCCAAAGGCAAAAAAGGAACTATTACCTCCTGCATGAATATACATAGAATCCGACTCTATGTTTACATTATCTATTTTACAACTTGTAAAACCTTTACTAGAGTGATTGTTATCATTTCTTGACAATCGTGCAAAGTTTTCTTCGGTTGCACACTGACCAAACTGATTGTTTCCGGCACTAAATACTCTTCCATCAAATGTATAAATCAAGCAATGATTATATCCAACTGAAAAATCCTTTACATTTTCTCTAACTTTTCGGAATCCTTTAATTACAATATTTTCTTCTAGATTTGCAACACCACATTGTCCGTATGTGTTTTCTCCAGTTGCCCATAATGAATAATCACTCATCAACACATAAGTGAAATTTAACCCACACGCAACTCGTCTGCAAGTCAATCCACCAAACTCATCAATCAATACAGGTTCTTCGTAAAAACTTCCCGATTCATTTGTTTTTCCTGTTTGGTATTTGTCGGATTTACCGTATCCATAAAGTTTTCCTTGACGAATATACATTGCGTGATTTTCACCCACATCAAATAAAATTTCATTTTCTACAGAGTCAGATGCTACTAAATTCAACCCAAGACCATAGTCCTTATCATCATAATAATGGTTCAACCCAAGTTGACCAAATGTATTATTTCCACAAGAGTACAATGCCTTTCTACGAATACCATCTATCAATTCATTTTTTAATACAAATGTAAAACTATCAGATGCTTTTACAGATACAACCAAGTCATCTGTACCTCCACCTGTAACTTTCAATGTGCCATTTACATCCTCAAAATCATTTCTATAAGAATATCCTTCAATGTTTCTTATAGTTATTCCCTCAGTTTCCAATTCAACTCCAAGTGATCCATTCACATTATTCCCTATTGCGAATAAAGAACCATCTGCTTTTATTAAAAATGTTTTATGTTGTGCAACTATAACATCCATTATTTCAGAATTGTTTATATTTGTAGGATTATTTTTTTGCTTAATTTCAGTTCCTAAATTCAATTGATTAAATTCATTTAACCCACAACCATAAACTGAACCATCTTTCATTAAAAACAAAGTATGAGTTTTACAACTTGAAACTTTTTGCAGTTGATTCTCAACGGGAGTTATCGGTATATTTACAACGAGTTGTTCTTTCACACTCTTAGGACCATACGCAATATGCACTCCGTCTGCGGTTTTGTATTCACCGTCATCAGGAAATTGCTCTTTGCTTTTTAAAGTGTAATTATAGTCACTCTGTGATGGATGAAAGTTAAGTGCATCAGTTAAAACCCAATCAGTTCCATCGTTCCATATTGCCCATTTATTTTCATTCAAATAACAAGGTTTATTGTTTCTAAAATAAGATGTCATGGTAAATATACCATTTCCATTTACATAAAATCCGACAAGACCGGTTAACGCAAAATTCTCAATATATGTGGAAACCAATCTACCTGCATCTTTATTGATATTTGTTGCAACTGCGTGATTTATATTCTCAACTGCATCTAGATTGTCTAAAGCATACGCACAACCACATTCAAACTTTTTAATTTGTGAAAGATTATTAGTAAGTCCTTTGGCAATATTGTTGTCATATTCATCACTAGGTTTGATTGTATATGCTTCTTCAAAATTAATTCGTGGATGCTCATTTCCACTAGGCATACAGGTTATTCCATCGGGTGAAATCCATGTTAAAAAAAATTTTTTGCTAGTCGTAAAGGGATTCATTTTTTATAAATATACAAATTTCATCTATTTAGTTCACTCCTGATTACTTTATTTTCCGTAATCTGGCAATAAAAACTCTCAAGCAAATATTAAAAATATATCTATCAGCAGACTCTGAATCTGCTTTTATTATTATACCGTATGCACCTTGCGTAAAAAGTTTAACACTTTCTTTCTTTGGATCATACATATTTGCATCAACCATATCAACTGCATCATCATATTTACAATAATTTTCTTTTTTAAAAAAAGCACGAAACATATCCTGAAATAATGCAAGTTTAGTTGCCACATTTTCGGCATTGGTTGGATCTATATTACGTATTTTATCTGAAATAACATAATATGAACCTGTTTCTAGTAAGATGATTATATCTTCAATTATATTCAGTATAGTTTCTTCTCTTAAATAAATTTTCCCATTTAATTTCATTTCTACTACCACACATTTTTAATCGTAGGACCCGTTCCAACATATGCTTTTATTTTTATTTTTTTCCATTTAGTTGGATCTTTTTCACCATTATCACCTAAACTTAAAATTGCCATTGTACGATGCCACCCTTCAAGTAAACGAAATTCACCTCCTTTGTTGAGCATAATGACTGGTTCGTTTGTACCTGGTTTTAATTTTTTCGCAAGTTTCCGTTGAAACTCTATTCGTTTTTCATCGTCAGGAACATTATTAGGATTTGCATTTCCAAACTTACGTTTGATCATTGTTTTTTGGTTTGCTTTAGTAAAATCCGAAGCATTTAATTCAAGAACCTTTAACTTCCATTTGATTTCTACCCAATCTTCAAATTCATATTCAAGTTCTTCTTCATCAGCATCCGGATCATTTTTTAATATTCGTTCAAGTTCTTTTTGAAAAAAACCATTATCAGACATTACAAAATCCTTAAAAACATATTCCGGCATATTATGAAATGTTCTGTAAAGCAATTCACCCGCATAATCTTTTGATATTCTCTCAACAATGCTTGTCAAAGAAATCATAGTTTTACTCTCCAAGTGCAAGAATTACATCATTACGCATTTCTTTTGTAATTGGGTCTGGTATTTCGTCAATACGAAAATAACCCCAATCCGAATGCTCTTCATCAATAATAGGTTCTATTTCGTCTTCAATTTCTGTTATATAATCATAAAACACTCCTCCACCATGTGCAGGAAATGCTGATAAAAATTTAACATTTACCTCATCCAATTCTATTTTTGTTTCTTCTAATGTTTCTCTTATAGCCGCATCTTTTATATTTTCGTGTGGTTCTACGTAACCACACGGAACACTCCAATAATTTGGTAATGCAGTATTAGGTACATCTTCTCGTCTTTTGCATAATAATACCTTATCCTTACATTTAATCAATATACCACTAAATGCAGGATTTTTATCTTGACCACGGCCGTCATCTATTTCGTTGCTCATGAGTCGGTCTTTTCCTTTCCTTTTGTAGTAAATTTAAGATTACCTGAGTTATCGGCATAATAATAATGCTTATAGAATAATCTGTAATCTCCAGTAACTAACATTTTTTCAACATTGTCTGCATACTCAGATAATTCATATCCCGTAGTTGCTTTGCAAACTCTTCCCTTATGTGCCTTATGAGCAGAATAAGTTTCCGGACGAATGAAACCACTACTTCCTCTTCGTTTACCAGTTGCAGGAGAAATGTTCATAACAATAAATATATATTAAATATTTTTATTGTCATTATATCTTTCAATAGATTCTTCTATAATTTGAATTGCTTTATCTTTTGGTAACCAGTCTCCAGTTTTTACGTGCTTTCCTTCCAAATCTTTGTAGTGTTGAAAAAAGTTTTTTGCCATATCAAGAAATGATTCATTTATATTATGAATGTCTACAATATTTTTTCTATATGAAGTTGATGGTCTGCCAATAAGTTTCCAATCCATTTCTCCATCATCTTCCATTTCAAGAACACCAATAACGTGACATCTTACAACAGTTGCTGTTTGAATAGGAGTCCAATTGTATGTCATCATATCAAGTGGATCACCATCTTCACCAAGTGTCGATGGAACAAAACCATAGTTAGCAGGATACCGCATTGCCGATTTTAATATTCTGTCTAAACGAAATGCCTGAATCTCTGAATCATACTCGTATTTTTGATGAGTATCTCTAGGAATTTCAATAACACAATTTACAATTTCCGGTGCGTCTTTTCCTATTGGTATTTTTTTAAAGTCCATTATTTATGTCTTTCATAAATAAGTATGGATATATTTTGGAAATTTGCTTTATTATCGTGTTCTCTTGAAAAAAGATTCAACAAAAACTTCTATTGCATCAAGAGCATGATCAATTTCCCACGCAGGACCATCGTATCCATTTTCAGGTAAGTAATTTTTATCACCAATTTCTAGGCACTCAACCTTATCAAGATATTCAGAATGCTTTTTTTCCATCCAGGGCATATGTTCGTCTTTATTCATCAAAATAATTTTCTCACTACTTGCACAATCATAGTTATCAAGCATTTGATTTGTTGCACCAATTAAACAAAACGGAATGTTGCGTTTTTTAATTCTCTCATACGAAGGAATTGCTAGTCTTATCGGAAATGTAAATGATTCCCCGTGTTCATATTTTTCGGTTGGTTGAACACGCAAACCACGACTAAATGCACGAATATTAGTCAAATTATTTTTTATACAAAGGTAATTAAAGCAAGCCTCGGCATACTTGCTACGATACAGATTTCCTGTACATACAAAGCAAAATTGCTTTATCGGTACTCTCGTTTCAGCAGTTTCCATCTTCCTGAATCTAAACGAACTTCACCACTATCAATTTTCTTGATGATGGCCACAACTTCTTCAATACTATTGTAAATGTATTTGTGTGGAAACATCGCAAGCATCCATAATGGAGTTTTGACTTTTCCACCCTCAATTGCAACGAACACAGGTTTTTGCTCACGAACCGCAGTAACGATTTCTTCAGCAGAACCCCAACTTGCAATTTCAGGTTGTAAATTTGCAATAATAAAATCACTTCTGTCAACGAGGTTCAAATCGTAATTACGAACTTTCTTCATTCTTCGAGTAAGTTCATCATACTTTCCATCTTCCATCATTTGAAGCATTTCTACTCTTGCAGGTTCGTCTTCGTCTACATCTTCAACGAATGGTTTGTGGTATGGATCAAAAACGGTTACACCCAAAGGACTTAATTCTTCTGTAACATAACCTCTCCAATCACGACCACTTTTATACTGCATATGACCAACCAAATAGGTTTTGGTTCTCCACAGATTATTTTTACTTTTCTTCATCTTATATTATATAAATATTATATTATAAGATTTCCAGCCATTTGTCAAGAAGTATTTTAATAAAGTTCTATCATTTACTAATAACAAATTGGGAGTTAACGACTTCAAGATTAAGATTGTGGGTTTTTACAAATTGATCTACTGCAGGTCCAGGGCCAAGTCTGCAATCAACACTTGTCCATAAGTAATCGTCTCCACATAAAAATCCTCCTGATTTCACCAGAGGGAAGTAAAACTCCAAATCCTTTAAAACCATTGGAAACGTATGATCCCCATCAATATAGACCCAATCAAAATATGAATCAGGAAATTCAACATCAGTAGAAAACTTCTTATGTATTTTTACACGATGATCGTTTTTAAATTTTTTACATACATCATCATAAATAATATCCATTTTTTCTTGCTCAATTGAATACCACATCTTTTTGTAGTCCTGATGAACCCACGGATCAATTAAATGCAATTCAGAAGGGTTGCGTTTAAGTATCTGTGAAGAGAATTTTCCCTTCCATACTCCTATTTCAGCACATACATCATTATCATTTATTTTTTTTAACGGAAACCTCATAATTGTTTCTCCATGTTGTATTTACTTTAATAAATAGTTTTCATCTAAAAGTTTTATTTAATAACTTCCAACGTTCACTGTCAATAGGAAGTTTACCTTCATCGATTTTTTGTAGTTTTGCAATAACATCATCAACTGAATCATAAATGTATTTATGCGGAATTGTCCAAAACACCCACATTGGTGTTTTATTCTTTCCACGCACATTCACAAAGAAAATAGGTTTCTTCATTCGGTTTGCAGTAAAGAACTCTTCCCAACTTCCACAGGTTACAACTTCAGGATCATAAACAAATATTACAAAATCACTACGATCAATTAAACTTAAATCGTAACTACGAATTTCTTTGTATGCTTCTACTTTATCATACTCTCCGTTTTTAAGTGCCAAACGAAGTTCATCGTGAGTTTCTTCATCTTCGTTTACATCCATAATAAATGGTTGCTTGTAATGATCAAACAACTTGATATTCATTTTTTCAAGTTGTGTATTAACATTCTCACGAATCTCACGACCATTTGCATACTGCATATGACCAATGACGGTGCAACGGGTTTCCGCCAGTAAATTCATTATACTACTTCAAATAAAACGTTATGATCTTCCCAAAGTTCGTCTATAAGTGCTTGTTCTTGTGTTCCGTTTTTTGCGTCACGAATCTTTTTGTCTTTGGAAATATCCACATACAAATAAACCACAAAATCAAATGCACTTGCATACACTAAACTTTGACCAATTCCTTCACGCAAAGAACTTCCTGTTTCACCCTTCTTTACTTCAACCGCAACTTTAAGTTTATCTATTTTAACAACAAAGTCAGGACGATGCTGAGTTCCAAAAAAAGTAAAGTTGTTTACCGTAGTATTTACATCACCTTCCCAAAGCAAACAATTTTTTGCTTTTTCTTTTACCAATTCTTTGTCAGCACTTTTGCTTAATTCTAAGTCTTCATACAATGCTTCTAGTTCATTGATAAGTGGTTGGTGCATATACTGCTTGATATAATCTTCATTACGATTACGATAATCAATTACATCAAAAATTTTTTTACTTGAAATTGCAGATGCAATGCTTTCTACAATTCTTACTCTTTTTTTACTTTTGCTTCTTCCCATTATTTGTTTACCTGTTCTATGATTTCATCTACTACCTCGTTTACAATACTACGAGTTTCAAAATTGTCAAGTGGATTATCTACAGTTGGCCAGTCCAACTGAAAATGAGCACCTTCACGCATTTTTGGATCGTTGATTCGTTCGTGTTCATTTGGTGCTTTGACATACTCGAATTTAAAATTTCCATCTGCATCAATTACCGCAGTAGATGTTTTTTCGTATCTGCGTAAATGCACAAGCAATCCTTCGTGTTCATATAAAACCCACCCCAATTCATCGTTTTGGTAGGTTGCGTATCGCACATCACTTACCAATGCAATATCACCCGTATAACGACTTAATGTTTCGTTCATTGTTTCAATCCAATGTCTGCCATTTGTTTGCTTTCTTTTTAAATCTCCGTACCAAACAAGAAATTCACGAAACAAAGTTTTATGATGAGTATTATCCGTATACACATCCAAATCACAATGTGTTTTGAGAAAATTTTCACAATCTCGTTTCAACGCATTTGCCAATGCGAATTGCTTTGCCGAATAACCTCTTTTACCCAACTCTGATATAACCATGTCACAAAAAAGATTTTTGCCACTACGTGCAACTCCACTTACTCCTACTAAGAACATAACTTTTTAACTTCCTTTGGTTCATTGCCGTATTTAGCACACAACTCTTCAAGTTCAGTTATACCCTTTTCGGTGGACTTGAATACATCAATATACTCCTCGGCGTGTAATTTACTAACTTCATAATGCGATGCAACCAAATTAATTAAATCTGCATTGTGTTTGCCATCAGATGTAGATTTGATGTACTTATGAAACGCACGACCTTGTGGTACAACTTCACGCAAAACACGATAATAATCTTTTGGTTTTAAACCAACTGCGTGTTTTTGAAGTTGATCAATTACTTCAATCAGATTCATATCCATTGATAAAAAACGATTGACCATGTAATTTACAAATGTCTTTTTATCTTCATCTGTGAGTGTATTGAAATAGTTTTCGGTTTTTTTCTCACGAATATGGTTGATGTGATCAAACAAAGTCTTTTTTTTGGGACCTAGATTGTTTGACTTTTTTGCTTTGGTTTTTTTGGTTGTTGGCATTTTGAATAATATAATACCCAATACACCACATTATGTCAAAGAAATTATATTTTATTTAACAAAAACTTTGGTTTATTTGGAAAATAACCAATTGGATTTTCATAAATTACGTAATCACCATGATCAATTAAAGTGACAAAATCCTGATCAAATAAACTAACTTTATTCATCATTCTCGCAACGCAATACAATCGTATTGCATATAATGCTTCATCTCTTGTATTATAAACACCAATTATTTGATTACCGAATGTATCAATTACTTCATATTCCACCATCAACTCTCCTTTACAATAAATCACTATCAACAATAACCTCTAAATTTTTTGCGTGGTACAACCCCACAGGACTTATATAATCTCTTCCCAATCCAACAAAGTCTTCTAAATTTGCTTCTATCAAATTGTTTTCATATGATACGTAAATCAACTCACTGCAATACAATTCTTTTATTCCCAATGAAAACTCTGCATCATAAGTTGCATCTTCCAAAGACTTACACTTTTCAATTGCGTTTGTTAATTGCTCTTCTGTGATTTTCTTGCAACGCATAATCACAACACGATCCGACTCTTTGCAAATGTCAAAGAAACAACTCTTGGTATAATCCGAATGAGTCATTTCACTTACTTCCCATTTTTTATCTAGACTTACACACATAGCTGCATGAGAAAATTCTCCGGGTATCAACAATGTTGTAAGTTTCTTTTTATCAATCGTAAGAATTACATCACCTGCTTTTAACTGCTCGTATAAAGCATGATACTTTTTCCCACGAAGATTTGTATAGTAAGTTGTAAAACGAATATACGGAATTACGTGCTTCAGCAAATACCGATATATCTTTGTCTGCATAATATAGCCGACAGCTCTTCTGTAAAGTTTATTCATCATCTCCAAATATAAATATGAAGACGTAGAGTTTTTATAAAAACTTAAATTGCAGAAAAAGGAAGATTGTGCGTATTCGCAACTGCTTCGCAAATTAATTTACCATCGTGTGTATTAACACCCAATTTCAAAGCATCATTGTATTTGTCTGGTGAAATTCCACTTGCAATTTCAAGACCATAAATAAGTGTTTGGTTGTTTAATGCAACAGTACTTGTTTGTGGAACTACACCTGGCATATTTGCTACGCAGTAATGAACAATTCCATCGACATCATAAATTGGTTTATCGTGTGTTGTTGCTTTGCTTGTTTCAAAACATCCACCTTGATCAATTGCAACATCAACCAACACCGCACCTTTCTTCATGTTTTTTAAGTGCGACCTACGAACTAATTTTGGTGCAGATGCTCCGTGAACATAAACACTTCCGATAACGACATCGGCATCTGCAATCTCAGATTCAATATTCGCATCGTTGCTGAATAAAGTTTGTACAGACGAACCAAATACATCATCAAGATAAGCAAGTCGTTCTTGTGATATATCAAGAATACTTGTGTATGCTCCAATTCCACTTGCTACTTTGGCCGCATTAAAACCAACTACACCACCTCCTAAAATTACAACTTTACCTCGTTTAACACCCGGTATTCCACCAAGAAGGATACCTGCTCCTCCGAACGGAGTTTCCAAGTATTTAGCACCTTCTTGAACACTTAAACGACCCGCAATCTCACTCATAGGAGTAAGACAAGGATGACTATGATTCGGCAACTGAATAGTTTCATATGCTATTGTTGTTAATCCAATGTCCACTAACTCTTCTGTTAATTTTTTATCAGCAGCCAAATGCAGATAAGTGAACAGAATATGATCCTTACGAAAATACGATAATTCTGATGTTTGAGGTTCTTTTACTTTGATAATCATTTCTGCTTTATCAAAAGTGTTTTTAACATCACAAATAATCGCACCTGCTTTAATATAATCAGTATCTGTGAATCCTGTACCGATTCCAGCATCTCTTTCTACATAAAGTTCATGTCCTTCTGCGACATACTTGCTTACTGCACTTGGTGTTAACCCCACACGATATTCGTGTTTTTTAATTTCTTTTGGTACACCAATTCTCATGTAATATAAATATTATACTTTTTATAATTTGTCAATCAAATCCCGAATGGAGTAATTTTTCAACTATAGTTGGATTTGAACCCACGTCTTTATATCCTTTCTTCCAAAC
>Ga0129342_1001126_pt1 | contig 11949 bp, 21 predicted proteins | sample CPBDNA_5_FD_94426 | JGI IMG/M metagenome (GOLD analysis project Ga0129342, IMG submission 94426) | Freshwater to marine salinity gradient microbial communities from Chesapeake Bay, USA - CPBay_Sum_15_0.2_DNA | ecosystem: Environmental > Aquatic > Marine > Coastal | place: USA: Chesapeake Bay...
ACCGACCGCTGGTTGTGAGGGATTTGTGAGGCGCAACACCTAACCCTCTGTAATCATTGGCATGAACGTCAGGTTAAAGACCTGACTGACCTGCCTTATTGATAATGATTGTCATTCACACCTGCTCGCGCGCGCGAGTCGCGCCACCATCGTGTCCTGACAATCCGTTGTTTGCGACCTCTCCCTCGCAACGGTCCACGACACTGCGCTTACAACCGATACAGATTATGTGTGGCTGTTGATACTCGAAGCGCGTGACACGTCCACACCAGGGACAATCTGATTGCCCGTTAAGATACCTCGACAGTTCCATTGCCCCAGCTCAACGTGATTGCATTAGGCGTGTCGTCACCTTCATCCTTACGAGCTCGCAGACCATTCGATGCGACCTGCCGAATAAACTTGTCCTTGTAGTCGGCTTCGAGCCGGCGCCGATTGACCTCGGCTGATGCCATCTTGGGATCATCGGGCAATGGCAGCTCGATCAGATCAATGATCTCATCACGTAACCGTTCAGCACGGATGGCTTGCGCCTTACGATAAGCTTCGTACGCGCTATCATCCTCTTGGATGTGCCTGAGCACCGTTCTGTCTGATGGCAGCTCCTTGTCCTCTCGGCAGATCCTAGCCAAGGACATGCCCTCGCTCATGCGTTGACAGATCACGTCGAAGACAGCGCGCTTTATTCGTTCACGTTTAGCCAATGTTGCATCTCAAAAAGATGCCGGCCACGAGGGCCGGCATAAGTTTCTAATCAGGGAGGTGATGCGCCAAGAATCTCTTGCGTCCTCTGAGTTGTGAGGGGCTTACTAGGCCAGACCCAGAGAACAAAACTCTCAACGTACATAATTTATACTAGATTTAGTACGCATTGTAAACACTAGCTACGACATTTTGTACCACAGCTCTAAAATGGCCCTCTCGAAGCGCCTCTTCACTGTTTGGGCATGTACACCCATCATACGCCCTACTCGCGCCCAGTGCGGCCCTCTGGCCCTCCTAGCAGCACTATGCGCAACAGCCCACACCAATTTTCGGTCTGAATCGTCGAGCATCATGGTCAACCTCAGCGCCTTGTCGTAATTCGTCACCTCTTTAGATGTCGCCGGCCCGATTGAATACTCGGCCGCGTGATACCCGTAGGCCAACTGTGGATCTGGTGCGACTTCGGGCCAGCATCCCTTTACCCTCAAATCATATGCTCGAGGCAACTTCCTCTCAGTCTGAGCTGCCTCAAAAAATAACCCGGCCAGATCGTCCACAGTGGCTATGTCCATCACCGGCTCCAAATTTCATACGTACATTTTTTTGCATGTGGCGTATCCCAAATACCAACAGCCAAAGCCCTGTCTGGTGTTCCACCTTTACCTAAGTAATCTTCTCTATAGTCCAGATTTATCCACCTTGTTGGCATATGTCTTCTCCATTGGTTGCTGCCTTTTTTGCATGCCCACAATCTTTCAGGACAGATCAATGCCATTCTCAAGACGCCAATGGAAAACGCATGATCAATAAAATCTCGGATGCAATGAAACGGGGGGTTGGTAATGAGATCCGTTGTTTGTGCGTGATCCCAATCAAAGAAATTTTGCCCGTTGGTTATATCGTGTCTGATCGTTTTGCGTTCATAGCTGTAATCGAGCGCATCAGCAAATCGCCCATCACCTGCACACGGCTCCCAGGGAGTTACGTTTTCCCAATTCAAATTTTCTATTACAATTTTGATTATTGAATGCGGGGTTGGATAATAATCATTTGGTTTACGCATCACCCACATACCCCGCATTCGGACACCGCATACCGCATACCTATAGGTATATGCGGTGTTTGCGGTGTGATTACCGCAAAATGACCAACACCGCTTTTCGGTGTTTGCGGTGTTTGCGGTGTTTGCGGCATCAGATCGCCCATATCAAATCACCCTTTTTCATGAGGAATTCATCGCCCACGAGACCATCGAGGGCTCGATTGAAAGCGGTAGATTTGTGCTTGGCATCATTACTCATGCGTTCATATGAGCTGTGCCTGAGCTCGGCTTCAGTGATTGTGGCAACAATGGGGCCGTCTACACCGAACACTTGCTGTTGGATGCCATCAGCTAAGAGCTGCTTGGCAACCGCATAGACGAGCTTCTGTTGCTTGCCGGTTGGCTTTCGATCTCGTATGCGCGCTGCGCTCGACTCCACTTCCTTGACGATACAGCTTGTGACCGACTTGCCGCGGGGATTGGTGCCGAGCTCTACAACGTCCAGTGTGAAATGAAACACGCCCGAGATCTCGAGCTCGCGTTGCTTGGTCACCGTCGCCGTCGATGTCATCCCATGTTTGTCAATCTCAATCTCAGTATCAGTCGCAGCTCTCAGCGCTGAGCTGCCTCGAGCTCCAGCCTCTTTCGCTTTGCCACTGTGATGTATGAGCATGACGTGCGCGTTTGTAACGTGCCGCAACCTGTCGCAGTTGTTGATGAGTGCGCCCATATCTTCAGCGGTGTTCTCGTTGCCCGTCATCACCCGTGCCAGGGTATCGACCACAACGAGTGCGATGCGGCCGAAACGGTTTTTCGCGAGACGCACTGTGTTTACCAGCTTGTCGATGTCGCCGGCGGGATCGCTCATGTTGACTGTGCTTGGCAGCACAGCCAGTGGCACACCCTCAACTAGCCCGTGGTGCTTTTTAAATGCGGCGACTCTGTTCTTAATTCCATGTGCGCCCTCGGCCGCAATGTATATGACGCCGCCTTGCTCGACCTCTTTATCACGCCAGCGCCATCCCAACGCCACATGCAGGGCGAGATCGCTTGCGAAAAATGTCTTGCCGCAATTGCTTGGCCCGTACAATACGCTCATAGCTCCGCTGATCAGGACGCCTTCTACGAAATCATCGGTGGCGAGCGAAGCCTGGATGTCGTCCGCGGCCAGCAGCTCAAAGACATTGCCCTCATCGATCACATCTTCGACTGGATCTTCTACGAGCTTGCCAGCATCGAGTACTTCCATCGTCAGCTCATTGCCGGCATCGAGCCAATCGCTCACGTCTGACTTAGCCGGCATGTTCTTACATATATCGCAGACACGTATCTCTCCGGCGTCGTGCCACCACAGGTTCTCGACAATCTTTGTCACACGATCTCGACCAGCCTGATCGTTATCCGGGATGATGTAGACGCGCTTGCCTTTGAAATACTGCGCCAGCCTTGTATGCCAGCCGCCGGCTCCGGAGATGTTTGTCGTGGCGACGATGCCAAGCTCATGCAACCTGTCTACATCCTTCTCGCCTTCCACGATCACAACGTAATCGGACTCTAACATCTCGGGCAGCCGGTACGGCACCGTCTCGATACCTTTGATGCTCAGTATCCATTTGCCTGGGTTGTTTGGATCTGGCCGGCGTGGCCTAAAATCTTTTGGCATGTAGCGGCAGACCTGCATGTGCAGCTCACCATCCGCGTTGTGATAATCGTATTTCCGTACGATCATGCGGGTATAGTTTATGGCTGGCACCTCAACAGGCGCAGAGAAGTATCCACCCTCGCCGGCCTCGTGATCAAACCATGCGCCCGTCTCGAGCTCGACAGACTTCGAGCCCTGCTTGCCGAACCGAAGCTCGCGCTGGTTCGACAGGCGCTGGTTTAAATTTGCGTGACCGAATTTTTGCAGCGCCTGTTCCCGGACCTCTGATGGGCTAATATTCACTTCTGTCATTTTTCATTAATAAGGAACGCGATTTCATCCCAGCGAGCTGCCTTTTCTGCCAACTCTCCTAATTTTTCTGCCGTCAGTTCACACGTCCAAAAAGTATTGTCGCATTGTTGACAGACGCGCCTGCGGGTTTTCTTAGTCAGTGTCGCGGCATAACCTTTAACACGCTTATTGTTGCCGTCAGAGCTTGCTATAACATGGAGGTCTGACGAACCACATGACGGACATATAAAATGAGGCCGCTCCAACGGCTCGGCTTTTTCCGGACAACTTTTCAGCCTGATCTGGTCGGCCACTCTTTTGAAATCTAGATTTATTTTCGCGAGCTCGTCCAAATCTCTGTCCTTGATGTTAAGGGTTCCACGAAAAATTTTCCCGAGCCTTTTGGCGTTTAGGTCTGTCAGTCTTCCAATGTCCTCAGCGTTATAATTGTATTTATCCATCAGGATTTTGATTTCCGAAAAATCTTGCTTTTGTGCGTAATCATCAACGAGTGCTTTAGCTTGATCGATTTCAAGTTCTTTGAAGCGTTGCTCCAGTACGAGCATTTGGTTCATCAATTGATTTCGTCTTTTGTGCAACTCAGTCATGGTTTTGCTCCTTGTCTTCTAATTAAAACGGGATCTCGTCGTTGAGCTCATCGAAGGACGTGCCTCGGCCTTCGCAATAAGCTTGTGTGTAGCAGCGCAGCGCTTGCAGCCATTCGTCCGGGGTCAGCCCCGGCGTAATCGTGCGACCGATCGAGTCGAGGTATTGTCCCATTACCTTGCCGGCTTCTAGCATCAGCTTGTCTTCGTCAGGTCTCCAGTCCATGTGATACTTAACTCCTTTTTTTGCTTTCGATCGCCAAGCGCCCTGGTGTTGCATGCTGCAAAACCAAAGTTCCGGCGCGTGTAAATTGCTCCAACTCAAGCCAAAACCCCGCGACGGTTTTTTGCACACGGGGCAAAGCTTCATATTTGTTTGACCTCTACGCTGACGACATCGCTAAGCTTATAAAAAGGCTCCAGCTCATCGCCGTACTTCTCTTTGACGGCGCTTGTATCGAGCGTTCGACGAGATATCTTTTTGATGATTGCCTCGTGCGTTGCGCCGACACAGTTCCCCACCTCTTTAATCTTCTCAATGGTCTCTTTTTCCTCGGCCTTCAGTTCTTTGATGCGCGCTCGCAGGGATGCGAGAACGTCAGGTAGGTTTTCATTTTCGCCAGTGCTATTGAGTTGAAATGGATTCGTCATCGCGTGCTCCTTTGTCTTCCCATCGCTCGCCATTATTGAGCCGATAGATCACAGTGTTTGTTGTTTCGTTGGTTTCTAAAACGATGCCGGGGACATACGCACCCCGGAACCGTTGGTCCGGGCAGCCAGCTCGCTGTTCACTTGTCGAGAGAATTTTCTGGTGCCTGTGGCAAAACCAATCGCCATGTTCGACTGCCTCGGACCAACAACATGTGCGGCACGTCCTAGTCGGCGTGGCGCCCTCATGACAGACAGAGTGAAATCCGCAAAACTGTTTGCAGACCCAATTGCCAGGGTTGTCGCTGATCCGAGCCGGCATGATATGCGGCTCTTGAATAATTTGATGCGCTCGATCAACGTACCACTCTGCCGCCTTGCGACTGTAGTTCGTTCTGATCGACTCCCACCGGCGCCCACCGGCCGAAGCCACGACCATGTAGTGACGTTTGTGACCGCGATAGTGCATGTAGCATTGAGCTTGCGCGTAGTACGTTTCGTTCCACGCCTTGAGGACTTGTTTCTCGTCGCCAATATCATATTTCAACTTGCAGAACTTAGCGAAGCCTTGGTCGTTCGTGCATTTAACCTCGAACACATGCCATGTCTTTGGCGCCTGTATCAGCCCCAGGATCTCGCCATCGAGATGGCCCAGGAAGTGTCCGTTTAAATCTGAGACCTCTAATTGTTTGCCGGTCTCCGGATCGCGGTCGATCAGTGTGATGCCAGGAACTCTTCTGATGCGCTCGATCACAAGGTCTTCAGTGCGGTGGCCGTCCGCAAAATTCTTGAGTGTGTCAGCTCCGAACGGCTCTTCCTCGACCATGTGCAGCCGGTAGTAAGATTTGCGCGCACAGTCGCCGATACCACTGATACCCAAGTAAGTGCGGTTAGCTCGCTGGACCTCAATCGCTTCAAGTGCGCTGTCGGCCGCCTCAAGTGTAGGGTCTCTCTTTAGGTCTAGCTTGACCATCATACGTGCCTCATAGAAAAAGAGAGGGCGAGGCTATGCCCCGCCCTTGGTTTATTAAGCATTCCAAGGTCTGGCATCAGTTGCCGGCGCAGTTGGTTGCAGGGGTGCTTCTGTCTGCGCTGGCGCTGGAGCTGCTTCGTAAGATTGAGCTGCAACAGCCGGCGCTACAGCCGGGGCATTGGCGGGGCTGTAACCCGTGACCTCGTTGTACTCTGGGTTGTCCGTTTGGATGTCGATCTCGAGTGTCGCCCGCTTTTGCAACAGGTGATCAGTGTCAGCGATGGTCGTCATTCCAAGAGCACGGCCTAAACTGCTAAGGCGCTCCTCTGCCATCGAGACCGTATTTGGCTTGTCATACCAGAGATAGATTTTATCCCAAACCAGCCGGCCGCTCTCGAGCTTCCATACAAGCTGGAGGTATGAATTGCCCGGTTTGTTCTTCGACTCGACAACTTGAACATCATCGATCTCGGCAACATATGAGCCCGGTGGAACCGGATCATATTTCTTATCTAATGTGCCATCGCTTGGCGCGGTGACCTCGTGATTAAGTGCAACCATGTTTTCTACTCCTTGCTAAAAATTGCTGCCTCGAGTGCATTCCAATCCAGCGGCAGCTCTGCCGGTATCGGATAACGGGACTTAGCGATGAAGGCTGGCGCGGCTTGTGTCTTGATCACACGCTCGCCCGTGCTCATTGCGCGGGTTCGCTTGCGGCCGAAACCTGTGTCGGTTTGCTTGACGGTTGTTTGGTAAGTGCAAAACCCGATCAGATCGCAATGCTCCATCATCACCGCGGAAGCATTTTTATGCGTCTTGATCTCGTATCGGTCGTATGGCTCCGAGTCCGGGTCTTCAAATCTTTTGACTTGGCTGTGTGCCAGGATAATCACGATCATATTTTTCTGATCGCGAACCGCATTGATGCCAGACACGAACCGCCGCCATACATCGCCGGCTATCTGGTAGCCTTTGCCATAGCCTGGATCTTCAATGTGCTTCCACTTGTGCGCCTCGCACACATGCTTGTAGACAAGCGGCTCAAGCCAATCGAGAGAGTCGATTACCAATGTTGAGTAATCGTGATCTTCTTTAATGATCATTTCGAGCTGCGCTTCTACATCCGCGTACGTGTCCGGACGTGGCAGCCGATCAGCTCCGACAATGTCTGCGCCGTCTTCAGTTTGAATAAAGATAGGCTTGGGCGCGCTTGCCCCGAATGTCGTTTTACCGACTCCCGGCGGCCCGTAGGCTAACACCCTTGGTGATTTAGTTGCGGCCCCACTGACCACATCTTTTAGCGATACCATCACTTGCTCCTTTAGTTGGTTAACAATCTGCTCTGCTTCGACTCTTCATAATCTTTGATCATCACCTGCACCCCACTGACCTCGTCGCTCCAATAGCTGCGCAGGTCATGGATGTAGTGATCGTTCTCAACCACTTGGATTGCCTCGAGTAGATCGAGCACCGCCTTATTCACGTTATCGATATCTCGCTTGCGCTTGTCCGGGCGCCCAACGGCCAGCTCCATTGCGATGGGATAGTCGATAGGTTTGGCGGGTGTGGTTTGTGACCGTAAAATGCGCGAGGCTTCGTCAGCCCACTCGGCGTACACCTTCGTCCGATACATGCGGGGTCCGCTAAACCGCCACAGGCGATTGACGCTTGGGGGGTAGGGCAGCAACAATGTGATCATGCAACGATGTCTTCGTTGTATTGCACGTACGCCCGGTAGTGATCGTTCAAAGCCACCTGACCCTGAGTCGCTTCAAAGACAGCATGGACATTTGCCGGTCGCGGCATGATGCGGCCCTCCGACCACTTCATGACGGTGACCCTGCTCACGCCAACGCGCTCTGCGAACGCGGTGTATGTCAGGTCTTTAGCTTTTAGGAAGGTTTTCAACAGCATCCATCGCGGCCTTAATTAGTATGTTGGCGTACACTTTTTGTACGTGTCATCCCGTACTAAATCCTGTAGTGTTAAAAATCAATTAAAAAATTAATGTGCTCTGATCAGGGGACGATTATGGTTATAAAGAACCGCATTGCTGAGTTAGCTCAGAATGCGCGCATGACAGGGACTGAGTTAGCTCAGCGCCTTGGCATTGATCCACACAAAGCGCGCAGATACATGCGCGGTGAAACGCCGCTGAAAGCGGACCTCGCCGCGCAGATAGCGGAGATCTTTGGCGTAAGCGTCGAACACGTTATGGGGTTGGGCGGCTCGGACGATCCAGGCAAGCAATCCAAGCTGCCACTATACGGCACGGCACAGGGCGGCGTGGGGTCTGACATATCCGACATGAGCTACGCGATAGATCACCTAGATCGACCGGGCTTCCTTAGATCTTCACCGAACGCATACTGTGTGTATGTAACTGGCGAATCGATGGAGCCGCGCTACTACGCCGGCGAGATCGTTTACGTGAACCCGGCGCGGCCGATTCGTCGCAATGATTATGTGGTCATTCAAACCCATGATGACGATGGGCATCACGCTATGATTAAGCGCTACATCTCTGCGTCAGATGACAAGGTAGTGCTCGAGCAAGTCAACCCGGACAAGCGCATCGAGCTTGATAAAGATGCGGTCGAGGGAATTCACTTTGTCCAAGGCTCGTTCATAACTTAGTTGACGAGAGTACATTTTATGTACTAGACCGGACACTCTTTGTACTAACTAGAGGAGTGTCTCATGGACGCAAAAGAAATTTCATTTGGAATAGTGGCTGCGGTTACCGTCGCTGGCGCCTTTTATTTATGGACGTGGGTGGGCTGCGCGCTAGTCGATAGTTGTTGGAATGGGCTAACGATATCGATCAGTGAGTATCAGCGATGAAGGGCGTCTTGTTGACTGTGAGCGAAACGGCTCTTGAGCTGTTTGGCGAAAACACCCAAAGCAAGCGCCGAATAGTGAGGCGCCTAATTGAAGATGGTCAGCTCAAAGCACTGCCGCACCGATCAAGCTACTACGTGCCGGCTGCGCAAATTCAAAAGATGCGTGGCGAGAATGTCGGAGTGTGATTACTGCCACGGCAATCATTATGTCGTGATGTCTGATAACTCCACGATCAATTGCCCGAAGTGTTCCGAAGTATCAATTGTCGAGTCTGACCGAAAAATCGACAGGGGGTTTGTATTAGATCGCGCTAAAGCGTTGATCACCGGAGAGCGCGCCAAAGAGCATGGCGAGGCATCGGTTACCTTCAGCAAAATTGCCGAGCGCTGGAGCTCTTTGCTCGGGTGTGAGGTAACTTCGAAAGATGTAGCTTTGATGATGATCGAATTGAAAATTGTGCGCAGCAAACAAAATCCCAACGCCGAAGATAATTACGTTGATATTGCCGGTTATGCCGCGCTGGGGGCTGAGCTTGACTAGCTCAGCTCCCCACTAATCTCATTATACAATAACGAAATCATGGCATCGAGCGAGGGGTATTCCTTATCGGAATGTTCCGCGAGCACTTGCCTGCACTCATCATATAAATCCATGATTCCAATTTCACCATTGGATTTAATCCTAAGCTTGCGCTCGATCTGACGGCTCAGGTCTGAAGGCGGTGTTGTGGGTAATAATTTCAATTCTGTAGACATGTGCGACTCCTCTAATCGCAAAGTCGCACATGTCGAAAAAAAAAAAACGATTAAAATTTACAGCTATTTTTTAACTGCTTTTTTGCCATTTCGTCAATTTTCGCGGCATCGATAATTTGTTCCATACTTTTCGAATTTTCGGTTAGCTGTGACATTTCTTGTAGTGCTTCAATTAATCCGTTTCGTTGTGCGAGACGGACGTTTTTCTCAACCCCAAATTCGAGCCACTCGCGCACGGAAATATTGGTCAAACATAGTACGCTATGGCGCTTGTCTTCGCTAAGTTGGTGTCTCTCGACAAATCCGCGATCAATCGACTCGTTAATTATTTTTTTGCACGTAGCCAAGCTCTTGTTTTCAGCCGAACGCATTAAATCGACCACCTCTCCAAGTCGCCGACCAACGATTCTTGAATTGTAGGTACAAACAGCTTGGCCTAAAGAGGCGAGAAGCGCGTGAACCAACATGACATGGGTATAAGATCTAGAAAAAAAGACTTTTGACTCGGCTCCATGTCCATTGCTTCGCCAATGAAGTAACTCGACCATAAAAGCTGCGTAGGCGCGCGTATACTCCAGCTCTATGCAATGCCTGTTCTCTAAGAGGGCGTCCATAAAATTTGGATTTTGTTTTGCAAATTGAGGCATGATCGTCTCCCTAACCAAACGCCGCTTCAAACTCTTCGGAGAGTTTGGCATCGCGTTTCTTGTTTTCCATCCAGTGCGCGTAAGTCCTTCGAGTGAAGTCAATGGAACTATGCCCCATCAGATACGTGACCGTGGCATCGGGCTTATCCAGTACAAAGAATAAAACACTGGCAAAATAGTGCCGAAAGTCGTGCAGTGTGATTGCCTCGACGCCAGCATTTTTGCAGCCAACCTTTACACCGCGCTCGCGCCAGTTGTCGGTCGATGCAATCTCGCCTGTGGCACTCGGGAAAACCAGATTTCGGCACCGTTGCTGTTGAGGCTGCGCCATCTTCCACTCGCGCAGCTCCTGTGTCAGAGTAGCTGACAAGTTGATGTCCCGGAACCCAGCGTAGGATTTCGGATTCCCCAGCTTGCCACATTTTTTACGAGCCATAACGACACGCACAATTTTCTCATCGAAGTCGATATTGTCCCACGTCAGGACGCAGAGCTCGCCGGCGCGCAAGCCGGTTGACGCAGCGAACTTTAACAACAACCGGTAGCGCTCCGGAGCTGCCGCAATAATCGCTTCGATCTTCTCTTTCGAAATGCGCTTAGCTTTCTTGCTAACCGCTGACGATTTTTTCGGTAAAGATAATTCCGAGCCGGGGTTCACATTCACCGCGCTGGCTAAAACGCCGAACGACAGGATCTGTTTAAAGATTACTAAAATGTTGTGAGCCGTCTTGTGAGCTCTGCCGTCTTGGATTTGCGGGACGATCTGCAACGATAATTTGCCGGCATGCAATTCTTTGACGATTGCATCGGCGAGCGGCTTACCATCGAGCTCCATTCCCTTGAGGTGCTCGATGGCCTTGCGCTTGTTGGTCACCTCGCCGCTGCCGATCTCGTCCCGACGCACGCGATCCTCGCAGTGCTCGAGGAAACTATCGCACAACCGTGCGAACGTGGGCGAGGTACGCGGGTTGATGTAGCCAGAGTTCTCGTGCTCAGCAATAGCGGCATCATATTCTTGCTCAGCTATTTGCTTCGATTGAAAGCCGGGTTGACCGCCGCCAATCTGGCGCAGATCGATAACCCACTGTTTACGAGTTTTTGAAAAATGTGTTTTACGTGCCATGAGGGTGCTCCTGTTTTCTGTGTGAAAACGATTTCTCAAGTACAGTTATCGTACATTTAGTGTACGTGTACAAGCACAAAACGACTGTCAGGTTATTTGTGAGGAAAGCTGTTTGTGAGGAATCTGTGAGGAAACGCAAAAAGCCGCCCCGAGCGGGGCGGCGTTTTTGGCTTCCAGCTTTGGTTGCGGGGGTAGGATTTGAACCTACGACCTTCAGGTTATGAGCCTGATTCCGGGCCATAATAATATCAATGACTTACCAGAAATTGGCAGAAACCTAGGGACTGTAGAGGATGGCAGTGTACTCATCTGGACCTAAGTGGACCCCCTATCTGTGAGCAATCTGTGAGGTAACCTGACAGTCGTTTTACTTTCGCTTGCGAGCTAGGTTACGAGCTCGAGACATGATGCTCAGATTCCCAGGTGAGTTGTCAAGCGCGTTGCCGTTACGATGGTCAACGTCCTTGCCATCACCCTTCCGTACTCGGCCGGCCTTCATCATTTTATAGCGCGCTCGATTGCGTGACGCTCGCTTGGCTTTGCGTGTGACCGACTCGGCAGCGTACTCGGCTTTGTAGTTTCTCATCTAATCCTCATGATCAATAATTGACACCGTCCCGTCTGCCTCGACATAAGCTATTCGCACGCCTAATTTTTTTTGAAGCTGCGATCGT
>Ga0129342_1001128_pt1 | contig 11946 bp, 9 predicted proteins | sample CPBDNA_5_FD_94426 | JGI IMG/M metagenome (GOLD analysis project Ga0129342, IMG submission 94426) | Freshwater to marine salinity gradient microbial communities from Chesapeake Bay, USA - CPBay_Sum_15_0.2_DNA | ecosystem: Environmental > Aquatic > Marine > Coastal | place: USA: Chesapeake Bay...
ACTTACGCTTACTGATGATAACACTCATAAGGATGTAATTGAAGCTTTAGTTGAGTTTTTTGGCTCAGCTAGACAGAATATGTTAATAATTGGAGACGATTTGTCAACTGCTACAGAATACTTCTCACCATTAATTAGTGGTGTAGGAACTATTTCCGTTGCAGCTGTAGTCGCTTCTTAATAAATAGTAAAAATGGAAAATCAAGTTTATTTGTATTTCAGAACTCAGGGTACTATCGGAAACGATGATGACCCTGCTCAATCTTGTTTATTTCCTGCTTCATCACTAGCTGGTATAGAGTCTAGTGTTTCTAGTGGGGTAAACATTGTAACACTATTCTTTAAGTCTATGCGAAACTTTGACGGAACTGACCAAGCGGCTAATGCTGTAACAATTTCTGACTCTGTTCAAATAGAATTGAAGAACTCTTCTACTGTAAAAGATTTTATAGTTGCTTTTAATAATCAACTTAACTCTATTGCTTCAAAGCAAAAGAGATTTTTTATGGTAGCAGATGATTTGTCAACAGACGAACAATACTTCTCAACTTTAGTTGATGGTGTAGGAACGATAACTATCGCTGCTGCTCACTCATAATAAGTAGAGATTTTAGATAATAGTGAGGAGGGTAACTCCTCCTCGCTTTTTTTAATTTTTAATTTAATTTAATATTTAATAAAATGGCAAGAAAAAAAGTCGAACAATCAAATGTTGTTACTCCTGTAGTAGAGACTCCAGTAGAAGAAACAACGCCAATCGTAGAGGCTCCAAAAGTCTCTAATCCTTTACCGACATTCGGTACTCAAATAAGTAGAAGACCTTCTATTTATAAATTAATCTCAAAAGATAAAGATAGAAAAACAGGTATGGATAGATACCCTATCGTATACATGTTAAAAGCTGAAGACATTGTATTTGACCCTATTACAGGTACTCAAAGAACAATTAGATACATCAAAGGTCAGAAGTCTATTTTTGCTGATGAGCAAGATAAAGGAACTTTAGTAAAGACTCCAATCACATTTAATAATGGATTTTTAATTGTTGAACACACTAATCCTAACTTGAAAAAGTATTTAGACATGTGTAACGCAAATATGAATAATCCAAATAGATTATCTTCATCTGCACCTTCTTTCGGTTTAGAAGATTCTGAAAAGAAAGCTAAAGAAAGATTAGATAGAAGTAGAATGGAAATGGATGCTATATCAACTGTTCTTACTATGTCTTTAGATAAATTAGTTGGATATGCTAAAGTTTTAGGAGTCAATGTAAAGAACTCAACTGATGAGATTCGTTATGACATGAAGATTTTAGCTGAAAAAGACCCTTCTGGATTTATAGCTGGATTAGATAGTCCTCTAACTGATATGAAGGAAATGATTTTAAAAGCCTCTGAATATAAGGTTTTAAAGTTGGAGCCTAGCAAAATATCTTGGACAATAGGTAGTTCAGTTCAAACCATCACAAATGTTCCTATGGGAGTAAAACCATTAGACCATTTAGCTGAAATATGCTTGACTGTAGATGGTGAACCTATAGTTGCTCAGATTAAAGCTCAGCTTTCTAGATACAACTAAAATTAACAACATATATTTAATAAAGAGAGGTGTCGTGTATATCTCTCTTTTTTTTGTTATATTTGCTATGAAATTTATCACTACTAATGACAATAGACGAGTTATACAGATTTGTTCAGTTTATAGCGAATAAGGACCAGAGGGGATTTATTAAGCCTTCTGAATTTAATTTAGCTGCTACTAGAGCTCAACTGGATATTATAGAAGAGAAGTTTAAAGAGAAGAACTCTCAAAAGAATTTAGATGATTTGGCTCCTGTTGTAGAGAAGGCTACTATTACTTACTCTGCTGGAACTAACGGTGCTTTTACCTATCCTGCTGATTTTCTGCACTTTGTGTCTATGAATTTCGATGGAGAAAGTGTTGAGGTTGTAGGTCATGAAAAGCTAAAGAACTTATTAGATAGTCAGATATTGGCTCCTAGTGCTAGTTATCCAGTAGCTGTAATGATTGATGAGGGTTTTGAGATATATAATAGCACATCTGAAGCTACTTCTGGAACTTGCATTCTTACTTATATAAAAGAACCTTCTGCTCCTAAATGGACTTACACTACTGTTAATGGAGTCTCTGTATATAATGCTTCTGCTGGTGATGCTCAAGGTTTGACATTACCTGTTAGCACTCATAAAGACATAGTTCACAAAATATTAGAGTATGTTGGAGTTAGTCTTAGAGAGGGTGATTTAGTTGAATTTGGAACAAGTTTTGGATTATCATCTAAACAAGAATAATAAATGGCAACTACAAGAAAAAAATTAGCTGAACAGGTCCTTAGAATAATTGAAGGAGGAAATGTTTCTGATGACGCAAGAATAGATATTCGTGAGGTCATGGTATTGGTTGACCAAGAAAGAGATTCTTTTATAAGACAATTAATAGAGGATAGGTTTTACACAAAGAGTACAACTACTAATAAATCTGAATTAGAAATAACTGGTGATTTTGTAAGTTTAGAAACAGGATTATCGGTATCAAGTAATAAAGTAGAATTACCTACTCAACCAATATCTCTTCCTAATGATATGGGTATTATTAGAGTATATTCTTCAACTACAGAATATGTTAGAATGCCTTACGGTGGTGGTACATCAACTCTAAACCCTAGTCCTTTATATAATGACACAGTAACTAAGTCAGGTAAAAAGTTTTGGTATATTCAAGGAACAGACTTGTATTTATATCAAGATGCTACAGCTACAATAAATGTATCTTACATAGCTGTTTCAAGTAGTTTGTCTGATACGGCTACTTATCCAATACCTGCTGATTTGGAGTCTGTAATAGTAAAGAACTTAGTTGAGACGTTTACTGTTATGAAGGGAGCTAATGAGGATTATAAAAATGATAATATAGGATAATATGAGTGCACAATTTGTTAGTTTAGAAGATGTAGTAAATGAGCTTTTAGTTGATGAAGGTAAGAACACTCAAGCTGAATTTCTAAGATATTACAACATAGGTTTAAGAGGATTAAAAGAATTAAACTTTGATGTTGTTAGAATGATTAAGGCTGTCGAGCTTGCTGTTGATTCAGCTACTAACACTATAACTTTGCCTACAGACTACGTTAAGTTTGTTAATATAGCTGTTTTAGGCTCAGATGGTGAATTACACTATTTAGGTAGAAAAGAAAGATTAAACTTAGTTACTGGAGCTACTCCTCCTACGCCAGAATCAGATAGTAATTACTATGACAATGTTGATGAAGGTGTTTATGGTAGATATGGATTTGGTGGTGGTAACAATGCTAACGGTTATTATAGAGAGAATTTAGATAATGACACTATAGAGTTTTCTTCTATAACTGGTCAGTTAGAGAATATTATATTAGAATATATATCTGATGGCTCAACAGGTGTTACTGGAGATGATATAAAGGTACACACATACGCTCAAGAGGCGTTGGCTTCATTTATATATTGGAAGTCTATACAGAGAAAAAGAGGTATAAATGCAAACGAAAAGATGTTTGCTAGAAAAGAGTTTTATAATCAAAAGAGATTAGCTAGAGCTAGAATGAATACATTCACTAAAGCTGAGGCTTTACAAGCTACTAGAAAAGCATTTAAGCAGGCTCCTAAACTATAATTAAATGGCTAATTTACAGGAGAAGAAACAATTTATAGGTGGATTAGATAGAGACACCGATGAGCGATTAGTAAAGGAAGGCGATTATTTTTACGCTTTAAATACTAGGAATCAATCTTCTGAGTCTAACAGTATAGGTGTCATTCAAAATATACCAGGAACACTAAAAGTTGATTTTACATTTCCAGTAGGTCCAAGTCTATTTGTTGATATTGGGGATTATATTGGTAATGATAATTTTGGAGAAGAAAACGTTGGTCATGGTAATGGTGTTCCAAAAAGAGTGGCTTACTTTCTTCCTGGCTCAGTTCCAGCTGGTCTAACTGATTTTAGTTTTTTTGCCTCTAAAACAAGCAGTGATATTACAAGTTCTGTTGCTTACAAAGAGGATACAGCTAGTATATCAGCATTAAATGATGTTGATAATATAAAATTGTATATGGCTGATTTTGTAGCTAAAAACGCTACAGCATTATCTGATAAAGGTATAAGTGTTAGATACAATTCTGAAGGAATAAATGTTAGCGGAACAAAACTACCTTGCTTAATATTTACATCTACTGATAACTCAGATATTTTAAAGATAGATATAGGCGGTAGAGATATTGATGATGGTAACTTAAAAAAGGGTTATAATATTTTTATTGAGGAATTTAAAGCTAAATAATATATGCCAGTAGCAAACGAAATAAGAGAATATAAGTGTATTGGTTCTTATGAGGATACATCAAATGATAAGATGTATTATTTTATATATGGCACTCAGGAAGACCATCATATAATAGAGTATGATATACTTACAAATACTGTAGATGTTGTATTTAAAGATTGTGGAGTTGAGTCTGACAATCTTTTTAGATGGCAAGAGAAATTCCTAATTACAGAAGTTAATAAAATAGGAGATGTATTATACTTTACATCTGATAGATATGGGGAGCCTCAAGAGATAAACGTAGTTAAATCTAAGGCTAGTATGAATGTATTGGAGTCTGACGGTTATAATAATATATCTGCCGCAAAATTAAATGCTTCTCCAGACTTGTACTATCCATACTCCATGTATACTCCATATCCTGCTGGACAAGATATTGCTAACAACTATCCTTATCAGGGTGTCGATGAAGTAAAAAGACAGTATGTTGAGGTTAAGAAAAGACCTCCATATACAAAACCAAAAACTACATTTGGAACTGACTCAAACATAAAGAAAAACAACATATTCGGTAAATCATTTCAGTTCAGATATAGATACCATTATTACGATAATCAGGTAACTGAATGGAGTATGATAAGTGATGCTACTCACTCTGAGGAGATGAAGTCAAATGTTGCTAATGTTAATGCTGGCTCTCAATCAAATAATAACTTTTTAAATGTAGAGATTTATCATGGCAATCATCAGGTTAAGTTCATAGAGCTTTGTGCTAGAACTTGTAAAGACTTTGATGTTGATAAAAATGGTAACAGAGGAGATTTCTATATAATAGGAAAAATAAAAAACAATTATAGTAATTTTCTTAGTAATACTGCGGTTGATTTTAAATTCTATAATGATAAAATATATCCATTTGCTGATAAAGGAGAAACTGCGAAGCTTTATGACAATGTTCCTAAGAGAGCTAGAACTCAAACGATACTTGCTGACAATAGAATATCATACGGTAACTATCTTGAGGGATTTGATGTTGATAGTATTGATGTAACATTGACTCCTAAGTATGGTGAAGTTTCTAATGCTCAAGACCTTAATGATTTCATTTATCCTAGTTGGACAGTTACTGCTGGGGGTCTTTTAGCTGGTGGTAATACTGGAGATACAGCTGAATTAAAAAAACAAAACGCCTATGTAGGCTCAAATGCGACAGAACAAACTATAACACTTACAAACTCAGCTATAGAAGGATTACCATCTCTTTCTGTAGGTTCTCAAACAACAGTAACATTAGCTTCATTACCTACTTCATCATTTCTTGGATTAAACAATCAAATTGTTGTAGGACCTTACAATGGTAATAATAAAAACAAAGGTGTTTATGGTCCAAAAATTGACCAAGGAAGTGTTTTGAGTTACAATTATGCTAATGGTAAAGATAGAGAATATTATCTTATAAATAAAAATATATCAGCACCTAACTCAAGTATTTTTCCTCCATTTTGTGGGGATTTTGTCGGTGAGAACTCTCATAGCGTTATAAATTTCGCATTTGATTATGGTTCTATGACTCCTACATCCAACAAGATAGTTAATATAAATCTTGATTTTTCTTTTGCTGTAAGAGCTAGTAAGGCTGGAAATGCTCTTGTTACAGATGAAGTACAAGACTCTTTACCTCAAAGCGTTTCTTTGTCTACAAGTATTAATACTGCTGATTCTGGAGAAGTATATAGTGAAGATATTTCTGGATTAGATAATCAGATGATATATGTCGCTAAAAGACTTAATTTGATTTACGAAAAGTATGGTAATGCAGGTGACAAACCTGATGACGGTTCTCCAGCTTGGTTAAAAGGTTGTTTTGTTGACACCGTTAAAAAGGTTTTATTATTACCGCTTATATCTCCTAACAAAACTAATTTTGCTCCAGCATTATCTGGTCCTTTAGATAGTCCTGATAGAATACTTAGATTAATATCTACCCAGAAATGGAATCCAGATGAATATTCAGCAGAGTTAGATGGTAATAAATACGCTGGTATATCATTAAACTTTAACTTCCCTGATAGTAATGCTGACCCATTATTGGCAGCCGCAAATAAACAGAATTTAGTATCTATAGAAGCTATAGGATATAATTCAGGTGATGGAAAGTCTGGTAGTTTTAAAGCTGGAGCCTTCCATGATTTTGGTATCATATACTATGATGGAAAAGGTAGATGTTCTACGGTTGCTATTGATGTAGAAAACGGAACTTCTCAATGTTACGTTAAATTCTTTAGTGAAAGAAATGATAATGATACTCCTATAAATGAAGGTCAAGATAATCTATACGGAAAGACAAGAATAGATTGGGAAGTAAATAGTCAGCCTCCTAAATGGGCTAAGTATTGGAGTTGGGCTTATTCAAAGAATACTTCGGTAGATGAATTTATTCAATTTATATGTCCAGAAGCTTTTACAGCGACTACTCCAGCTACTGGTGAAACTAGATTATTCTTATCTTTAACTTCACTTAAAGGTGCTGCTGACTCATATAAAGAGCAATCTAATCCATTAATTGATTATAGTTTTGTTGAGGGAGATAGAATAAGATTTATTACTTCCCCTTGGTTGTTAGTAGATGGTACTCCATATTTAACAAACTATATAGATGTTAAGATAACTGGATACGAATATTATAATGGTGCTGGTGGTGAAGAACCTTTAGAGGAGCAGGGATACTTTATAACAATAGAGGAATTAGGTGATACAAACGGAGGAACATTTATTGACGTTAGTGCTAGTGAAACTTCAAACTTCTTCGCAAACGGTCTTTTTGAGATATATAGACCTATGAAAGAAATTGAAGACACCTCTAATAGAGTTTATTATGAGTTTGGATTTAAGCATACTATAGCTAATCCTCATACAGACCTAAGAGCTCACAGAGGTATGACTTTAACTCAGGTTGTTACTGGAGACTTAAATGAAGGTGGTCAATCTGTTACTCCAGCCAAAGGTTACTTTGAAGAAGGTGATGTATTCTTTAAGAGAAGAATAATGAGAAATAATAATCAAGAGGCTCCATTATTTACTTCATCATTTGTTGAAGATTATCACCTTAATGATTTTTATCCTACTAACCATATACACATAGGTAGACCAAATGTATTTAATCCTTACGCTAAAGAGGAATTAAAAGAATCTAGTATTATATATTCTGAGCCATTCCAACCAGACGTAAACTATAATGGATTAAGTAGTTTTGAATTATTTAGTTATTCTGATTTTGATAAATCTGATGGCTCCATTCAAAAGATACACTCTAGAGATACTGATTTGATTATGATTCAAGAAGATAGAACTCATAAAGTATCTGTAAATAAAGACATTATAACTAATGCTGACGGAAGTACAAATGTTGGATTATCTTCTAATGTGTTAGGTAACGCTATAGCATTTAGTGAGCATTATGGAATTAGTAAAAACCCTGAGTCTTTCGCTTTCAATGGAAACGTATTGTACTGGGTTGATATTAAAAATGGTGCTGTATTAAGTTTGAGAGGAAATGAACTAAGACCTATATCTGAAATAAACATGGTTGATTATTTTAGAGATAAATCTATAGATTACCAAAAATCAGACCCAACGGCAGGATTTTCATATAACGTAAACTATTGGTATAAGGAGCCAGTAGTAAAAGGAGAATATCCAGAAATGTTTAAAGGAATAAATTATTACTTTAGAATATTAGGAGCCTATAATCCTAAACACGATGAATACGTTATAACATTCCCAGATTTATATGAAGACTTAAATAGATATGATAATGATGGAGATAAGTGGAATGAAAAGGGAGCTGCTCCAGACGTAGTTTATATTGATTTACAATTAATAAAATCTGGTGAAACCATAGTCTGGTCAGAAAGAAACGAAAGATGGAGTTCTTTTGCGTCTTACATACCAGAGATGTACGGAAAGATGAATCAAAAATTCTTCTCTTTCTTAAATGGAGAAATGTATTTACATGATGCTAATACATCGAGTTATAATACTTTTTACGGAACAACCTATAACACAGTATTAAAGTTCCCATTTAATGGCATGCCTAATAAAGTTAAGACTTATCATTCTATAACTGTTGACGGTACTTTCGCTGATGACTCCACAGATGCTGGTGTTGAATCTGGAACTAAGACAGGTTATGATACAGTTTTAGATACTAATCTTTCATCTACATCTATAGATAAAACTGCTTATGATAGAAAAGAAGGTATGTTATACGCTAACATTCCATTTGCTACTGGAAATGTAGATGGTGAGCCTGGAGGAAGTGAATACTATGGAATAGGAAACGCTACAACTTCACTAGCTTCAGCAACTGTTACTTTGGCTGATTCACCAAATCCTGGAGTTAATGTTGGAGATAAAATATATTATAACAACGCTGGAGTAAATACTCTTATTGGAACTATAGATTCAATAGGAGCTAGTTCATATACTCTAACAGCAAACGCAGCGGTAGCTATAACTGATACTTTCGCTTATGTTATTAAAGATGGAGAAGCTGAAGGAGATAGAATGAAGGGAACCTTTATGAACACACAATTAACTAAGAAAACTAAGAAACTAATAGAGATATATAGCGTTAACTCTAACATCTCTAAAAGTGAGCTTAGTGAAGAATAATTTATTATATTTGTAAAAATTTAGAAATGAAAAAATCTAAGAAAACATACAAGCCCAAAATTAAGAAATTCGCAATGGGGGAAGTATATGGCGATATTGCTAGAGGCATTCAAGCTGGTAAACTACAAAAAGAATACGCTAGAGAAAGAGCTCGTACTGAGGGTGAGATAGAAGCTTTTGATAAGAGTAGACTCCAAATGAAGGGCTCTAGTACTCTACAAAAAATGGTTGACCAACCAATATCACAATCTTTAGTTGAGGCTCAAACAGAAGCTCAAAAAGCTACCGAAGCTACAGCAATGGCTGGTGCTCAAAAAGCTGGTGCTAAAGGTGTTCAAGCTGGATTACAAGCTATATTACAATCTGGTCAACAAGCTGACTTAGCTAGAATGCAAGAACAACAATCTGCATTGACTGCTGCTCAAACAGCAAAAGCAGCTGAAGAGGCTAAGCAAGAAGCTGTGAGAGGTGGATTAGCTGGAGAAGAATTAAAAGGAATGCAGACAGCTTTAAAAGAAGCTAAAGAAGGAGAGTTAGCTTCTAGATTAGCTAAACAACAAGCTTATGTTTCTGCTGGTGAAGGTTTTTACGGTCAGATGGAAGAAGCTGCTGCTGCTATAGTAAACCCAGCTTCTGCTATCGCTGAAAAAGGAATGATAACTCCTAAGAAAGGTAAACCTCAAGTTAGTAAAGGTAAGTTTGACCATAAGACAAACCCTATAGATATTATGGAAAAGGGTGGAGTCTCTGACGTTATGCAAGAAGGAGAAAAAGTTGGAGAGCTTACTGGTGGTGAAGCAATATTCAATCCTGAAGATACTAAGAAAATGCAAGATTTAGTTGAGTCTAAAGATGCAGAAGGTCTTATGAAACACATGACTATGTTATTCGAAAGATTTGAAAAGGATGACCTAGAGCACATGGAAGATGAGGCTGAAGAACAAATGGCTAAGAAAGGAATTATGTATAAAGAAAGTGGAAAGATTCCTAGTAAGATGAAAGGTTTCTCAAAACTTCCTGAATCTGTTCAAGAGAAGATGAGTCCTAAATTAGCTGAGAAATATATGGGTGGTGGCTCATACAGACCAAAATTCAAATTTAAGAAGTAATGTCCGCAAAGTACATTTATTATCAGGCAGCTCAGACTCCTAAGTTTGACGATATAGTTAGAACTCAAAATGCTAACAAAAATCTTAGAAATGGTATAAACAATTCTAAGACTACTCCTAAACCTAAATTAAGTAATGTTACAGCTGAGTATGACAAACCGTTTATGGAAGTTAGAAAAAACTTAATCCAAAAACTTAATGAATACGAATTAGCTAATTCTAATAAAAGAAATGACCCTGAAGTAAATGCTAATATAGAAAACATGAAGAGACAAATATTAGATTTTGGGAAGTTTACAGTACAAGAGGCTCAGGCTTATGAGTTTCTATCTGGAGTATTAGAAAATCCAAATGACGATGAGGGTAATTTATTGTATGATGTAAATTCATTAAAAAAAGTCCCTAAAGCTCTAACTGTAGAAGATATTACAAGTGCTCGTTCAAATTCAGATGACATAATGTATTTGTTTGGAGGTAATAATCCTTTAACAGACACAAAGACAGGTGATTATATTTCTGATGAAGAAGGATATATTTTATCTGAAGATGGACAGAGAATGATTGCTTATGATATTTTTGGGAAACCAGTAGATACAGATGAGTATGAGTTTGAAAGAAGAAGAAATTTCTCTAATTACGCAAATCCAACATTGTTTGATTTCGGTAAAAGTGAAATAGAGTACAATGGTGTTCCAGCTTCAAAAATGCCTGAATTTAACTTTAACAAAGATGAAATAACAAAGGTTTCTGATTTAGTTGATTATGTTAATGAAATTGGAAAAATGATACAAGTTGATGATGTTGTTATGTTTGACTATGATACTAGACAAATGACAACAGAAGGAATAAATATAGCTAAAAATAAAATAAGACAAAAAATCCAAAAACAAGTTGTTGATGGAGTAGAAGGATTTAAAGATAATAAAGTTGAAAAAGCTTTAGAAGTTTTAGCCTATCAATTTGCTGTGGAGTCTGAAGGAATAGATGACCCAACTCAAAACTACATAAAAAACTTAGTTAACAACACTAGCTATCAAGGAGCTGATGGTACGATTTTTGAGGATTTTGCTATTGATGAAATATTTAAAAACAAATACGAAGGTCAAGGAGTAAGAAAAGCTAAAAACTACAATGAAATAAGACCTGGAAGTGGTAATGATTATTATTTAAGTATAGGTCCTGAAACGTTAAATAATAAAACTACAGATGGAGTTAGTTTAACCAGAGAAGATGAAGAAGGATTTGCTCAGGCATTTGAAACTATTATTTACAAACAGCCCACAATGAGAAAAGTAAAGAGAAAAGAAGGTTTGTATCTTGATAAAGACATATTGTTTAAGCAAGCTGTAAGTAATCCAGAAGCTCTTTATAATATTCATCCATTTAGCTTTGATAGCGACCAAGTAAACATATATCCTGTTAATACTCAAACAGGTCAATTAGCTTCTAAAGCTGAAATTGAAAGCGGTAAAGTTCCAGTAAAATATGTTCCTTTTGTAGAGGGTGTTGCTAAATCAGAAATAACTGAAGATGATTTTGTTAAGAATCTTGAGAAATTAAAAACACAAGAAGAAAAAGAAGAATATAATAGATTCTCTGATTTATTAAAAGATAAACCATCAGGTAAGGTAAGCGTATTGGTTCCTTTAGATAAAATATTTTTTGACAGCGAATTAAATCAATTTAAAAATTTAATAGATTTGGCAGATAAATTAACTGAAGAGAACGCATCTGGTGAAACAGAACAAGAGAAAAGAGAAAGATTAACGAATAGATGGTTAAAATAAAACGATGGAAGACGAATTAATATTATCAGAAGAAAATAAAGAAAGACTTTTA
>Ga0129342_1001131_pt1 | contig 11944 bp, 12 predicted proteins | sample CPBDNA_5_FD_94426 | JGI IMG/M metagenome (GOLD analysis project Ga0129342, IMG submission 94426) | Freshwater to marine salinity gradient microbial communities from Chesapeake Bay, USA - CPBay_Sum_15_0.2_DNA | ecosystem: Environmental > Aquatic > Marine > Coastal | place: USA: Chesapeake Bay...
GATATAGAGCCTGTTTACAACGAGCGTAAAATCAAACTAAATAAGTTATAATTAGTTCAGGTCAAATGGTTTGCCCTTACCTGAAAAACAAGGGGTCGGCAGTTCGATTCTGCCTCTGGCCACTAGGGTTTTGGCTACTAGGTAGTAAAACTGCACACACTTCTGCACACACATACATTGAAATACCCTATAAACATTGGAACGATATACGCGATATATGTAATTTAATAACCTATATTCCTTATTGTTGTTCAGATATCCCTAGTAAATTTCTTATTGATAATTTTAAAAACATAGTCAATTTTCTTTTTAAAAATAAAATTTTAACCAATTTTTAATTACTATTATTTTCAAAATCTTTTGGAGTCACACTTTATAAAAACAAACTTAATAAACTATCTTTTATGGATACTACAAATCCTAAAAAAAATTACTTAGTTATTCTTGCTGGCTCACCAAGAGGTGGTGAGAAAACTTGGCATTCTTTATACAAGTATGTTGTAGATCCTCTAAATGCTGATTTAGCATTATGTACTTCTGATAAGTGGAATCAAGAAAATTCTCTTTTTAAAAAAGCTAAGTATAAATGGGTTTTTAATGAATATGAAGATTATTTAGATTACTATCGCAAGAATTTTGACGGCACTTGGCATGAATATTTTTTATCAGGAAGAGATACTGGGCTTTATTCTTCAGGTTTAATTCATTTCGTCTTCAAAGATATCATTAAAAATCATTATTTAAATATTTTAAAAGAATACAAATATATAATTTACACAAGATTTGACCAGTTTTATTTAGACATCCACCCTGAACTTAGTAATGATGAAATTTTGATACCGGAAGGGGAGAATTACTCTGGTATATGTGATAGGCATGCAGCATTTCCTTCAGAGTATGCTGAAAAATTTTTAAGTATTTGTGATTACGTTGATGATATAAGATCTTTAGATGAAATTCCAGACTTTAATAATTGTGAGGTAACTTTTTCGAATCATATGAAAAGTACAGGTCTTTCAAAAAAAATAATGAGAATTAAAAGGACACAATTTACAGCAAGTTTAAAAGGAGAGCATACAAATTGGAGAACTGCTAAATATCAAATTCATTTTTATAAAGACTTAATGATTAAGTATCCCAATGAATTTATGGACGGGGTCAAGAATTCAATTAATCATAGTTCATTATTTGAATTTATTAAAAGAGAGCCTGTGATGACTTTTAATTATTATTATTTATTGTCAAGAAGGATAATGGGTAGAATAAAATCAGTTCTGAAATGAAAAATAAATATATATTAATTACTGGTTCAGATGGTTTAGTAGGGTCAGAGTGTGTTAAATTTTTTAGCGAGCTGGGCTTTCCTATAATTGGAATTGATAACAACTACAGAGAAAAATTTTTTGGTAAAGATGCTTCTGTTCTTTGGAATAGAGATAGGTTAAAAAATTTATATTCTAATTACAACCATTACAATATCGACATCGTTGATAATTCAAAAGTAGAACCTATTTTTAAAGAGTATGGAAATAGATTAGAATTAATTATTCACTGTGCCGCACAACCGTCACACGATTGGGCTGCAAAAAATCCAGTATTAGATTTTCAAGTAAATTCATTAGGAACCCTTAATTTACTTGAAAATACCAAAAAATACTCAAAAGAAACTCCATTTATATTTACCTCAACGAACAAAGTGTACGGAGATAATCCAAACAAAATAGATCTTATCGAAACTGAAACAAGATTTACAACAATCCCACAATCTGAATATGAGTATGGTTTTAGTGAAGACTTTTCTATTGATAACACTATGCACTCACTTTTTGGAGTGTCTAAATTGTCGGCTGATATTATGGTTCAAGAATATGGTAAATACTTTGACATGAAAACAGTCTGCTTCAGAGGAGGATGTCTTACTGGACCCAATCATTCAGGTACAGCTTTGCATGGATTTTTATCTTATCTTATGAAGTGCACTATTTCAGGAGATAAATATTTTATATTTGGCTATAAAGGGAAACAAGTTAGAGACAATATACATTCTAGTGATCTAACTAGTGCCTTTTACGAGTTTTATAAAAGCCCTAGCAGTGGAGAGAGTTACAATATTGGAGGTGGCTTAGAAAATAACTGTTCAATGATTGAAGCAATAAAGCTTTGCGAAGATATAGTTGGAAATAATCTTAATTATGACTACTTAGATGAGAACAGAAAAGGAGATCACAAGTGGTACATAAGTGATTTAAGAAAATTTAAATCTCATTATCCAAATTGGAACCAAAATTATACCTTACAACAAACTCTTGAGGAAATTGCTGAGAAAAATATTGAAAGATGGAAAAAGACTAACTAGTTTTTATATGAAATCCAAAATTTACTTTATCAAAAACGGGGATACTTACTCTGCATTGTTTGAAGAAACAGATTTTGAGTTAGTACAAGGTTTAGAGAAACTCCAACAAGAAGTCATATAGGAACTTAGGAAGTTCTACCAAAACCAACCCTCGCTCATATCTTTACTTACCATTCATTACCATTCATTACACTCATAACGCCTGTATGCAATGAGCGATATTCAACGATAAATAGATTAAACTTACAATAGGTCACAAGGTTTGCCCTTACCTGAAAAACAAGGGGTCGGCAGTTCGATTCTGCCTCTGGCCACCAATAACTATTGGTGTTTACAGAGGTCAGAATAAGAACTTCCTAAAACTGTCACCAACCTACAGTAAAAACCCAATAAACACTTGGGGTAGTTTTTTAAATTTTATACCTACACAACCAGCAGATAAGCGTTAGCTACTAGATGTTGTACTTAACATACACTATGTTGTTTCTTTTTTTATAGTTACCACATACGCCAGTTATACAGTTTATATAAAAAATGCATATGTCAATTTCGCTGGCCAGTAATGTTGTATGTAACCCCTCAAAAAATGTGTGGAACATATTGACCCCCAGATGTTAATCAAGGGGGTGGCTATATATACAATGTAAGGTGTCAGAATATTGCTGGTAATTTAATTAACAGGAATAGTTCTCGTTTTCCTCATAAGTAATGTCTAGAGATTGCATACTTGCTGAGAAAAATTCAAATACATAATTTAACTTTTCTCCACAATATTCTGCATTTTCTTTGAGTTTGTTAATTTCAGTAAATAAATTTTGTCATACTTTTCTGAAAGTTTGGTAATCAACCCAAAGCAAATTATATTATCACCAAGACCAAGATGGTGGTGTATAATTATTTGGTTTGCATTAATTTTTTCAGGAGTGAAAAATATCATTTTCCTAAAAAAGAAATACATCAAAAGTATTTTTATCCAAAATTTTATTTCTTTGTTTATCTTTAGGCATATTTATCAAGAACATAAGAAACTTTATCAACTTTATCTAAAGAAAGCTTCGGATACATAGGAAGGCTAAAAATTTCTTTAGAAAATTTATTTGTATTTTTTAAATTACCTTTTTTATATTTTCTAAAAGGAGGCATTGAATGCACTGGATATGGATATGAGATATTTACAAATATGTCATTTTCTTTTAATTTTTTCATTATATATTCTCGATTAGGATGTCTTACAACATACACATAATATGAATGGTAATAATCCTTAAGCTGAGTTGGTAAAACTAGGCTTGTATTTGATAAGTTTGAACTATAGGTTTTTGCTATTTTTCTACGTTTTTCAATATCGGTTTTCAATCTTTTTAATTTAAACATTAATAATGCTGCCTGAACTTCATCAAGTCTTGTATTAACTCCTTTTTCTATTTCTGAATAATACGTTTCTTTCATACCATAAAATCGAAGCATTTTTAATTTATTATCATAAACTTTTTTATTTGTGACACACATACCTCCATCTCCAAAAGCACCTAAAATTTTTGTTGGATAAAAAGAAAATGCAGAAATATCTCCAAAACTTCCTGTAAAACGATCTTTATATTTTGAACCATGAGATTGAGCACAATCCTCAATTAGTTTTAAATTATATTTTTTACATATTGAATTTATTTTTTTTATTTCTGCTGGATGACCATATAGGTGAACACATACAATCGCTTTAGTTTTTTTAGTTATTAATTCTTCAATAGCTTCAACTGAAATATTATAATCTTTCTCAGTTACATCACAGAAAACTGGTTTTGCTCCTGTCTCAACTATTGCAGAAATAGTTGGTACAGCAGTATTAGAGACAGTAATTACCTCATCATCTTTACCTATATCAAGTGCTAATAGTGCGAGCTTAATTGCATCAGTGCCGTTACCAACGCCAGTACCATATTTCGATCCAAGCCATTTAGAGAAATTTTCTTCAAATTCTTTGACACTGTTTCCAAGTATCAACTTTCCAGACTTAAAGACTTTTGAAACAATTTCTAAAATTTCATTTTCATAATCTTCATATTCCTCTAGATAAGACCAAACGTTAATATCTTCTGATTTATTTTTCATAACTTGTTATGTATTTCTCGTATTCTAAATTGTATCTTAAAAATTCATCTCTTAATAATTTTTTGTTTTTGAAATTATTAGTTATATGATTTAAATAATTTCTGAATGTATTATCTTTACCAACATTAATTATTTTGGTATTACCGACTTCTTCAATGTAGACTGTAGTTTGGAAATCTGGTGGAGGACTAAAAACTCGACTGTATTTATAAGATGAATCAGCACCTACAAATCTTACCTCATTTTTATAATCTTTTTCGAAACCAAAATTTCCAATCATTTCCTTTCCGCTTCCATAATTTGCATTAACGGTAAACCCTTTATTTAAACCATTTTCATCAAATCTATGAATTTTTACTTTTTCAGCATTTTTATTCCAAAAAAGTAAACCAGCTGTAGAAGCATATATTGCCATGTCATTAAAAGCTCCACCTCCAAGTTTTTTTGATAATCTTATATTGTCACTTTCAAGCTTTGGAATTGTAAAATCTACATAGAGAACTCCGTTACTTTTTGAGCTATCAATAAGATTGTTGAATTTTACCCAGCAATTATGTAAATTAAAAACACAGCTCATAGTGACAAATACCTTATTTTGTATTGCTGCGTCATAAATTTTATAAGTGTCATTAATATTTAATATTGCGGGTTTATCAACTACTACATTTTTTTTATTATTTAGTGCAGATATACAATATTCAAAATGTAAATTGTTTGGGAGTGATATATATACAATTTCAGCATCTGATTTTTCTATCGCTTCAAGATAATTATTAAAAATTTTATTTACTGGTTTAGGATTCTCTAATTCTTTAATTGTCCTTGATGCAATATCAATTTTTGTAATGTCTTTTGATGAATTAATCTCTGGAAGTAACTTTCTTTTAACTATATCTGAATAACCAAGGATGAGAATTTTCATTTTAGTAATTATTGTATATTGTATTTAAGAAAAACAATATACTTCTACCCTCCATACTCAGGAGCCTCTGGGAATTTATTTCATTTACTTCTTGGAGTGAGAATATTTCAAAATCCTCAAGCTCTAATTTTTCAATTGGTGTTTGAATTTCATAAAAAGTGTGGTTAACACAAGTATGAAAAAATCTTGCACCTTCTTCGGACATTTGAATTTTTTTGACTAACTCAATATTTCCGTGTTGAGTTAATTGTTCAATTAAATTTTGACTTTCTACTTTTCCTTTTTTACTTTTAATTATCAAAGTTGGTCCGAAGGTGAAACCAAATTCGTAACCAGGTTCACTGTGAGCTTTCAGTAACATATAAATATTTTCTTCATCCTTGATTATTATTTGCATATACTCTTCTAAATAAGGATCATAGACAATAGGCTGATTCCAATTTTTAACTTCTCTTTCTTCTATATTTATCGAAATACCTTTTACATGAAACTTATCAAGATTGGTCTCAAAAAACAGTTCATCTTTATCCGAATTAAGGAATTTATTAACAGAGTCCCCCAAGCTACTTTTATTTTGAAATTTTTGTTTGTATTTATTAATAATTGTTTCAGTATTTTTGTTAATTTTTTTTGACTCTAGATTATTTATTAAAGATAATACACTTCTTAGACAAGAATTTATTGAGTTATCTATTTCTGAAAATTTATAAATTTGGCCGAGTGTCATCCATTTAAATTCATCAGTTTCTTTGAAATATTTATCCAAAACAATTGAATTTAAGTTGAACTTTCTCCAGTATCTATATCCTTGTTCAGGTAAAGGTTCATTCGTCAGATAATTGTTTTCTTCTACATCAGTAAATAACTCTAAAAATCTTGGTGATCTTCCACCATGAACTTGATTTTGATTACTAAGTGTGGCTTGAAGAGTGGGTGAAAGTTGAGCAGAAACTATGTTTCCTGGTTCTTTTTTAAATTGGATTAAAAAATAAATAACATCATTTACAATACAACTTACTAGGCCCAGTGTTCCTATTTCGTTTTGTAATAATATTCCTGATTCTTCACCATTAAAGTTAATTTTCTTAATGGAAAAAAACCTTCCTGAGTTATGCACAAAATTGTTTTTTTCATCAAACTTCCAATCTATTAGATCATTAATACTTACGGTTTTAATTTCGAAAGCTTTTTCATTGTTCAATTCCAAATAAAACTCTTTAAGACTTTGAAAATCGTGTAATTCACTATCAATAGTATTCGCAGAATTTCTAATTTGTTTTAATAAATTCATTTTTGATCTAACTTATATTTTTCTAAGTAAATCTTTTAAAAAGTAATTTAATTTAACATAGTATTTCTTAAGTTGTGAAAAAATTAATTTTTTAATATCTAATCTTGGAGAAAAAGTGTTTTCTAACCAAAATTCTTTGTATTCTTTAGATATAAGCATTTTTATTCTAAATGATGCAATCTTATGTTGCACAATACTTTTTTGTTGATTGTTTAAAGAAAAATGGCTACTTTCAATTAGATTTATTAAAGCAAAAAAATAACAATAGGAAATTTTTGCTTTTTTTACATTTAATGTCATGGAATCATTTCCAGCAAATGAATATGATAGGTCTTCATTTAACAAAAATGTTCCGTTTCCATTAAATACAGAAAAATAGGCAATAAAGAAGTCAAAACCAAATAAGTATTTTGTACAATTGATATGCTTTAATGATTCAAAAAAACTGTCTTTTAATACTTCAGATTTCATGAGGTTTGCAGTTGGTGTTACAGGAAGAATATTTTCTATACCTAAAAAAGAATCAATAATATTTTTTTTATTTGCCAATCCAGATTCAAATTTATAATAAGATGGATAATCTTTACCATTTTCTTTTATAACTTTTATATTAGTCATCACAGAATCAACTTTATTTGCAACCATTTTATTTATAGTTTTCTCTAAAAATTCTTCATGTAGCCAATCATCGTCACATAAAAATTTTCCATATTCTGTTTTAAATTCTTCTATTCCAATAATCCAGTTATCAATGGGTCTCTTAGATTTTGAATTATGTATAAATTTAATTTTTAAATTATTTTTTTTGGTCTTATATTGATCAATAAGTTTTTTTGTTTCGTCATTGTTGGAAGAGTCGACGATTGTACAAAATATATTACCTTCAAAGGTTTGATTATCAATGGATTTAATTGCTTCAATGACTTTTAATGGCCTATTTATTGTTGGAATTACGATTGTAACTTCAGGATTTTCCATATTTAGTACATGTTAACTAAAAATAGTATTTAAATTATCAGAATATTCAGATCCATCTATCTTTTTTAAATAATTTTTGAGTTCTTTTTCTGATATCCATTTATTCCTAAATGCAATTTCATGAGGAGAGCAAACTAACAATCCTTGCCTATCTTGTATAGTTTTTACAAAAGAACTAGTACTGTAAAAATCTTCCGTAGTACCCATATCAAACCATGCTGTACCTCTACCAATTTCTATATGATCAACATTTTCCAGTCCATACTCAGAAACTAAATCTGTAATTTCATACTCATTTCTTTTTGATTTTTTAATGTTTGTAAAATGATTTGAGAATTCTGAATCAAATATATACAATCCAATAACTGCTTTGTTCGATATGATTTTTTTTGGTTTTTCGACTAAAGATTTAATATTATTATTATTGTCTAATTCAACAACACCAAAATTTTCTGGATTTTTTACAATTTGTGAGAAAATAGCACATTTTTCTGTATTATTAAAAATTTGTTCAAATCTAGTGAAAAACTTTTCTCCAAATACAAAATTATCACCTAAAACAACAACAAACTTATCGTAGGCATCTTCCAATAGTGCATTATCAATTGCATGTGGAATTCCATCAGGACTTTCTTGTACAGAATAATTGAATTTTACTCCAAACTGTTCTCCATTTCCAAGCAAGGACTTAAATGTGGACAAATCCTTTTCATTACATACGATGGTAATATTTTTTATCCCGGATAAAAATAGTATGGATAAAGAATAATAAATCATTGGTTTGTCATATATTGGAATTAAATGTTTATTTATATAACTTGTAGTAGGAAATAATCTAGTTCCCGCTCCACCACATAATAGTATTCCGCCATTATTCATTTAATTTAAACCAGATCTTTTAAGACGTTTATTTAATTTGACATTTTCATATTCATTTTTCCACCAGTTTTTATTATTTTGATACCAATTTACTGTCTCTTCAAGCTTTTCATCAAACACTGACGAAGGTTTCCAACCAGTTGAAAAAATCTTATCCATATTTACTGCATACCTAAAATCATGTCCAGGCCTATCCTCTACAAATTCAATCATATCTTCCTGTTTGTCTAATACTACTAATAATTTTTTTGCTAATTCTATGTTTGATAGATAAAAGCCAGAACCAATATTGTATACTTCATTAAAATTACCTTTTTCTATTAAATGATCTATTGCTGAACATGTATCATCAACATGAAGCCAATGCCTGATATTATCTCCATTTCCATATATTTCGATAGGATTACCAGACAAAATATTTGCAACACTAAAGGGTATCAGTTTTTCAGGTTGTTGAAATATACCATAATTATTTGCCGGTCTGACGGTAATAAATTCATAACCATATGTTTTTGTATACCCATTAAGTATCATTTCTGCAGCAGCCTTCGAAGATGAGTAGGGTGAAGAGGGATTTAATTTATCATTTTCTTTTGAATAATTATTTTCATTACTTCCATAAACCTCATCGGTAGAAATATGAATAAATTTGTCAATCTCATTTTTGATTGCATAATTCGCAACCTTTGCAGTGCCTTTAACATTGGTATCTATGAATAGTTCTGGATTATATATGGAGTTGTCAACATGACTCTCAGCTGCGAAGTTAATAATGATATCAACTTTATCAAAATTTTCTTGATCTAGATCATTTATATTTATTTTTTTATGCTCAAAACCTTCTAAATCTTTACTAATTTCTTTGTTTTTTTCTGAACAGCTTGACTCAATTGAATCAATACCATATATAAAAACATCATTTCCATATTTGTCTTTTATATAATTTACGAAATTGAAACCTATAAAACCAAAACATCCTGTCACTAATAATTTCATAAGGATATTCTAATTAGAATAAAGAAGAGTGCTACGTTTAGTTTCTATATATAATTTCTTTAGTGGAAAAATTTACATTTACAGATACAGAATTTATATCATCAAATAGTTTTGCGAGAATTTCAGATATAGTATTTTCTGAAGTTATTTCTAAAAATGAATTTAAAGACATAGAACCTATAGAGTCTTTCATAATCGACAAACCTTATTCTCAAATTGATTATTTGAATACAAAATTTGATCTTAAAGAAAATTTTGTAATATTTTGTAATACAGAGTACCTTGAAACCCTTTTTACCAAATTAAACAAAGTTGATAACCTTAACAACTTAAAACTGATTACTCAGTGGTCTGATAGGCCAATTACTAAAAAATTATTTAACCAAAAACCTAAATGTATTTCAAACTGGTATGCAAGTCATGTCGATTACGTTCATGACAATTTACACCCAATACCATTGGGTTTATCTGGAGATTATTCTCCAAAAAACCTATTAAAAAAACATTTTGTTGACTTTTATAAATTAGAAACTCAACCAAATAAAGAAATTTTACTTTATATAAACTTTCAAAAAAATACAAATAATAAAATTAGAGAAGGAATATTTGATAATTTTTCAAAATATAGCTGGGTTAAAATAGATGCACCAAATAAAAATCTTACAGAATATCTTTATTCTTTAGCAAGCTCTAAGTTTGTTCTCTGCCCCTTTGGAAATGGTTACGACACCCACAGGCTATGGGAAACATTATATGCTGGATCTATTCCAGTAGTAGAAAACCACATTACATATGAAGCTACAAAAAATCTTCCAGTCCTAAAAATTGATTCTTTCAACAATTTGAATGAGGACAAACTGAATAATTTTTATAATCAATTTAAAAGTTCAGATTTTTCTTTTGAACCACTATACATTGATTATTGGAATAGTCTTATTAGACAAGAAGATACAAATCAAAACCAGGAAAATACTTTTGGTATAAGTTTTACTAAATTTGAGAAATCAAAATTAAAGATTTATAAGAAAATTTCTATGTTATTTAAAAAGAATCTAAAAAAAATTAATTTTAGGATCAATCAAATAAAAAAATTATTTAACCTGACTTAAAATGAAAACCCTTAAAATATGGTGGGTCAAAATCTGACTTCCAACTTTTTATCTTTACATATGGTAAATATTCCATTAAAAATTCTTCTTCATTTACTAAATGAAGAGGGTAAGTGACCTTTTTTTTATAATATCCTGTATTCAACTGAACTAAAATTTCAGAATTTTTATTAGTAAGTGGGTGTCTATCTACGAAAATGTTTTGGGGGTTTTTTTCTTTAATTTCAGAAACAATTCTTTTCCAATTTTCAATATACTGCAAAAAACTTGAGCAAATAACAATGTTTATATTTTCATCAATTTCACTTAACTCTTTTCTAAAATTTAAATTTAAATTATATTTTTTCGCAATCTCATTTCCTTTTTCTATAAAATTTTCCTGTTCGACTACATAATAAATACATTTATTTTCTCTAAAGAAGTTCAAATAGTTAATGTAATTGCTTCCCAATCCACCACCCATATCTACAATTACTTTTCCATAAATATTAGTTTTAGCTAACTGTTCTAGAAGCATGTTTTTTTCTGGCTTATTATCAAATGAAGTCCCATCTCTTTCATATGCCTTTATTCCATTAAGTACTTCGAGTGTACTTTTTGATACCTTATCAATTATAATTTTTGAATCATAGCCAGTAGAATCTTTTACAGCCTCACTCCATGTTGTGTAAGGTCCTGAATACACCAAATGAGACTTTCTAAATTTTTTTAAGATTTTTTTTAGAAATTTTTTCATATAATTAAATTTTAATCTTATGTATTAATTTTTATCTCTACAACTAACATTAAAATATTATGGAAAAAATTAACACTATAATATTTCACCATGAGTATAAGGATTATCTTAAGTCAGACAGCCTTATTAATTCAAAAAAAAATAATATATTTTTTATATGATAAATTTCAAAAAAACAAATGAGATTAATAAATATTCATTTTCAATGAAGTGCTTAAAAGTTTATGAATAAGAAGTTTTTTAAAAGATACTTATAAAAATTTTCTTTCGACTCTATCAAATATTTCAAACAATAACGAGGCAAATGCTAAATATAAAATTAAGTTAAATCTGGAATAACCATATATTCTAAGCACGATGTACGTTGTTGAGATGGATAGTAAATTAATTAAAAAATAAAAACTCAATTTGTAGTACCTCATGATAAATATTTCAACAAATGGATTTAATATTTGTTTAATAATAAATGTTAATATGACTACAAAAATTGAAATAATGAGATATATCAATATATCAGAAATGCCATGATGTGCTAAAAGAAAATTTAGATCTTTTTGAAATTGTTCAA
>Ga0129342_1001133_pt1 | contig 11936 bp, 11 predicted proteins | sample CPBDNA_5_FD_94426 | JGI IMG/M metagenome (GOLD analysis project Ga0129342, IMG submission 94426) | Freshwater to marine salinity gradient microbial communities from Chesapeake Bay, USA - CPBay_Sum_15_0.2_DNA | ecosystem: Environmental > Aquatic > Marine > Coastal | place: USA: Chesapeake Bay...
AATTAACTCTCCAATCTAAGTGAGGGCCTGTAGATCTACCTGTAGAACCTACTTCACCAATTTTTTGATTTTTTAAAACTTTATCTCCAACTTTAACATTAATTGAAGAGAGGTGAGAAAAAACTGATGTAACACCATGTCCATGGTCTAGCATTATAGTGCCACCAGTATAATATAAATCTTTTTCAGCCATCCTCACTATTGATTCTGTGGGAGCAACAACAGTTGTCCCTTTTTTTGCAGCTATATCAATTCCATAATGAGGGCGCTTTGGTTTACCATTTAATATTCTTTGACTTCCAAATACTCCTGAAATTACACCTTGTGTAGGCCAATTAAATTTTTGAAATACGAAGTCTAAATTACTATCTAAATTTCTTACTTCTTTTATAGCCTTGTTTTCCCTAATAATTTGCTCGTAGAATGATTTAGGTGGGGTTACCATTTTCTTTTGGAGGCCATTTATTTTTTGTATTTTGTAAATTCTTTGTTTAATTTTAAATGATTTTGTAATTAATTCTTTATTAATTTCTAGTGACAAACTTGCAGTTTCAGGATGGTCTCTTCCAAAACCTATTACAAACAAACCATCAGGAGTTTGTCTTATTTTCTTATTTTTAAAGATGATAAGAGAATTTAAATTTGTTTTTCCAATTACTAATCCACCCTGGATGAAGTTTCCTTTAAGCGTAAGGTCTATATTTTCATAGCTTAACGTTAAACTTTCCTTTGCAATAGAGAATGGTATTTTAAAAAAAATAAAAATAATTATTATGATAATAATATTCTTGTTGATATTCATATTTTTGTTAGTTCATTAAAACTTATCATATATAAATCTTTAATTTAGTATCTTGTAAAAAAAATAAATAGATTTGATTAGAATTGAACTATATTTTAAGACATCATTAAGTCTGGCAACCATGTTATAACAGATGGAAACAAAATTAATGCTATGATAGTTAAAATATCTGCAATAAAGAATAATGTAACTCCTTTAAAAACATCTGCAACCGGAATATCTTTTCGTACACCAGCTACAACAAAACAATTTAAGCCAATTGGAGGTGTTATGAGACAAACCTCAGCCATTTTAACAACAATAATTCCAAACCAAATACTAACTTGATTAAAAGTCATACCAAAAGCACTTTGTTCAGCAGTTACATCTGGTCCTCCATTTAAAAGGATAATAGCAGGATAAACTACCGGGAGGGTTAATAGCAAAAGACCAATTGCGTCGATGAACATACCTAGAATTACATATCCTAGTAAAATCATTATTAATATTAAATAAGGGTCAAAGGGTAACGAAATTATCCAATTAGCAAATGTTTCTGGTAATCCTGAAAAACCTAAAAATCTTACAAATATCAAAACTCCCCAAATAATTGAAAATATCATTGCTACTAACTTTGCGGTTTCAATTAAAGCAAATTTCAGAGATTCTATTTTTATCCCTTTATATAGAGCTATAACTAGGACAACAAAGGCACCAAGCGCACCTGCTTCAGTGGGTGTTGCCCAACCAGCATATATCGCACTGACAATCACAGAAATTACAATAGCAATTGGAAGAACTCCTGGGAGAGACGTAACTTTTTCTTTTAAAGAATATCTTTTTGAAGGTGGGGCTAAAGTAGGATTTAATTTTGCCCAGACAATAATTATTGCGGCATAGATGAATGCAGAGAAAATACCAGGCAAAAAGCCAGCTAACAAAAGAGCTCCTACAGATTCCTCGACAATGATTGCGTATATAACTAATATGGCTGAAGGGGGTATAAGAGAGGCCAATGTGCCACCTGCAGCTACAACACCTGCAGCTAATTTTTTATCATATCCTTCTTTTAACATCTCAGGAATTGCAACCCTAGAAAAAACAGCTGCTGTTGCAGTTGAAGCACCAGAAACTGCAGCAAATCCAGCAGTAGCAAAGACGGTTGCCACGGCTAATCCACCTGGAACAAATCCAACCCATCTTTTAGCAGCCTCAAATAATTGCCTGGTTAAACCAGCTTGAAAAGCTAAAAAACCTATTAATATAAAAATAGGTAATAAACCTAATACAAAAGTAACCGACTTAGAATATGGAATAGCGCCAACGTTTCCAAGTGCTGGGCCGACACCAATTAGCTCAACAAGACCAATGATTCCAGCAAAACTTGATGCAAAAACCACCCTTACTCCAGACAGCACTAGGACTAGTAAAATTGCAGTACAAATTAAACCAACTAAAATTGGGTCTTCATACCCAATACCAAAAATACCTGAAGCTTCACCTGAAAATAATTTTTCAAAAGACATTCTATTCTCTTATCACTTTAATTTCTTCATTTGCTAATTCCTCTGGAGATTTAGTCACCGGAATTGCAAAAGGCTCTGAGTTTGGAAGAAACAACATTCTTACGTATCCAATCAACTCTAAAAGTAATCTTAATGCCCATATTGAAAATCCAATTGGAACCAGTGCCTTGGCAGGCCAAGTAGGATAAAGGTAATCATAGGTGGTATCTCCAATTTTATATGAATCTAAAGCAAATAAAAAGCTATATTTTATAAGTATCAATATTATCAAAAAACCAAAAAAAGTAGCAAAAACTTCTACAAACCATTTAAGTCTACCTTTTAAATTGCCAACTATTAACTCCATCCTTATATGAGAATCAACCCTTTGGGCATATGCAACTCCTAAAAAAGCAAAAATTGAAACTGATAACTCTGATAATTCTAAATAGCCAGGCCATGGATAACCCAAAACCCTAGAAATAATCTGGAAAGAAGTTAAGATCATAACAATAAAAATTGCTATTCCAGAAAATACGATCAAGAAATTTTCTATTTTATTTAATTTAGAATTGAAAAATATCAGCAATGTACAATCTTCAAAAAAAGATGTATGTGCAAAGTAGTTTTTGCACATACATATGATTTATTTTGCAGCTTCAAAAACTGTGTCAATTAAAGCTTGGGCATCAAACTGATCTTTGTTCTCTGCAACCCAGGCGTCCCAAACAGGTTTACCAGCTACTTTTCTAAACTCTTCAAGAGTCTTTTCGTCATATCTTATTTCTTTAAGTTTTGACTTAAACATAGGAAGGTTTTTGTCATCAGCTTTTTTATAAGCCACTTTTACTGATGCAATGGCTTCAGCCTTTAACTTAGCAAGCAAATCTTTATACTGCTGTGGTAATTTGTTATAAGCTGTTTGATTAATTGCGTAAGGACAATCTGATGTGCCCGGTGATAAATTAGCAGTAAACCATTCAGCTACTTCATGAATTTTGTATGAAGCGTGAGCGTAAGTGTAAGGGAATGATACGGCATCTACAGCACCCCTGGATATTAAGGTATATACTTCAGATGCTGGCACGGTTTGTCGAATTGCACCAAGTTTCTCCATGGCTTGACCAACACCACCACCAGCTCTGACTCTCAATCCTTGAAAATCTGATAAAGCCATTGGAGGTTTGCCTTTTCCTAAAAATTCATATTGTGGCAAGTTTGATGTCATGTACAACATAGCATTCCATTTTGCTAATTGATCCTTTACTATTGGATGATCATAAACAGCCTGTCTAATTTTAACATCTTTATCAAAGTCACCCATAGGTAAAAAAGGCAGTGTTAAAACCATTAATCCTGGGTTTTTACCAGGGTGATAAAAATTACAAAACCCAGCCATCTCAAAAGAATTAGCTTTAAGACCGTCTAGATTCTCTTTTGCTTTTGATAATTGTTCACCATAAAAAATTTTAAGCTGAAATTTTCCATTAGTTTCTTCACTAAGTCTTTTGGATAAAGTCTCAGCTCCTTCAGTAAAAGCACGTCTTTTTCCCCAAAAACTAAATTTCCAAAAAACGCTTGGTCCATCAACACTTGCAAGAACCAAGTTTGCCATAAAATTGGACATCAATACCATTAAAGAAACGGCAATAATCCTTTTAATATACTTCATTTAATTTCCCCCGAATATAATATTTTATTGAGATTTATATATGTAAACATAATATAGTCAATTTGGATATGATTATACAATAAATTTATCGTTAAATCTTTTAAAAAGATATTTTTCAAAAGTTATAATGGTGTTCTCAGTTGATAGTTGGCTCCATCATTCGTGAAGATATTAAAAAATATGATGATTATTTTGGTTCTATAAAGAAATAATTCTTATCAAAAATTAAGTCTTTTCTTTAAAACTATTATTTTAAACTAATCTTTTGTTTTTTGAATTGATTTTATATATCTGACGATATCATTTATTTTTTCGTCAGGCAGATCTTTGTAACTTGAGCCAAATTTAGTTTTAACTTTTAGAGCTACATGAGCGTATGGATTTCTCCCATTTGGATGATGAGGGTGATCAGGTAATTTATTAACTAAAAAATCTCCTGTGAGTTGTATTAATTTCCATATATATTTCTTATTATGATCATTCATTTCAAATAATTTTTAATAGAAATAATGTTATTCCAGGGAAAAGAAATAAAATAATAACTCTAATTATATCACTAATTAAAAAGGGTAAAACGCCCTTAAATGTTTGAGATATACTTACATCACCTGCCATTTTATTTATTATAAAAACATTTAAACCAACTGGTGGTGTGATTAACCCCACTTCTACAACAACGAGTGTTAAAATGCCAAACCATATTGCTGTTTCTTCTGCTGTCATTCCAAAGTCAAGGCTCATTATTAGAGGAAAAAAAACAGGGATAGTTAAAAGTATCATTGCTAAACTATCCATGAGACAACCTAAAAACAGGTACAATACTAAAATACAAGCAACGATCAAAAAAGGAGATAAATTATTTTCTAAAGCAATTTCTCCAAGCTGGTTAGGCAACTGAGTTAACGCAATAAAAGAGTTAAAGAATTCAGCCCCTAATAAAACTAGAAATATCATTGCAGAAGTAATTGCTGTGCTTTCTATCACATCTATTAAGTCATTTAGCTTAAAATTTTTACTTAAAATAGCAATTAATCCTGCTCCGCCTGCTCCAATAGCACCACCTTCAGTAGGAGTAAACCATCCTAAATAGATACCGCCAATCATAACTAAGAAAATAAGGATAATTTGCCATATATTTTTAAATAGTATGAATCTTTCTTTCCAACCTATTCTAGCTTTAGTTGGACCAGAATCTTTTACAAACCTTACATATAAAGCAATTGCTAATATGTACCCTAGAGCAGCTAAAATACCTGGTATAAAAGCTGCTAAAAACATCTTAGCAATATTCTGTTCAGTTAAAATAGAGTATATTATTAAAATAATAGATGGAGGTATAAGTATGCCTAAAGTACCTCCAGCTGCTAATGTGCCAGTACTTAAAGCCCCAGAATAACCAAGTCTTCTTAACTCAGGGAGAGCGACCTTTCCCATAGTTGCAGCTGTTGCTAGCGATGATCCACAAATTGCTCCAAAACCAGCGCAAGCGCCGATTGCGGCCATAGCCACACCACCTTTTCTATGTCCCAAGCAAGCTCCTGTGAATTTAAATAGAGCTTCACTCATACCTGCTTTACCAGCAAAGTTTCCCATTAATAAGAAAAGAGGAATAACTGATAGGGAATAGTTTGAGAATAAATGCCATGCGCTTGTTTTTACTTGGGATAAAATAGGAAGCCACCCAGCAATCAAGACTGTGCCTGTGCATCCTACTATTAGCATAGATAAACCAATAGGTATTCTTAGAGCTAACATAGAAAATAATATAGGAAAAGCTATTATACCAAGGCTGAATTTATCCATTTAAAATTAATATCCTAATATTTCATTGATTTTTAAGACAAAAGTATAAAAACAACAAATAGTAAGAAGAAAAAAAGAAAGAATAACTGGTAAAAAGGGAATCCAAATAGGAAAAGCTAAAAGCATGGTCTCTTCTTGATAAATGTACATGTCTTTTGCACCTAGTATCATCCTAGAGCTAAAGAAAAGAGCTACGAAACCAAAAATCAGAGAACTAAATGCATCTAAAATGTTCAGTTTTTTTCTGGATAATTTAGCCGTTATGAAATCAACTATTACATTTCCATTTTTCAGATGACAAAGAGGTAAAAAAGAACCTATGGCCACAGCGCAAGCAATTTCAACTAATTCAAAGTCCCCAAGAATAGGTAATGAGAAAACAACCCTCCCAAAAATAGAAAAAATACTTATTAAAGCTGCTGTTAATAAAACAAAACCACCAAATATTGCAAAACACCTAGATGCAAGGTTTAATATACGCCCAAAACTACTTTTTGGGCGTATATTATAATTTTTTTTTTTTTCAAAACCCATAGAAGAAGTTTTAGCTCATTTTTTCGTATTTTGAAATTAATGATTTGGCTGTATCGTAAAGTTTTTGTCCATCAAGACCTTTGCTATTAGCATCTTTAATCCAGTCCATAATAACTTCGTCGGCCGCTTTTTTAATTTCTGCTAATGGCTCTCCAGAAAGCAGATGAAATTCTCCACCAGCTTTAACTGCTAAATCTCGGGCAGGCCCCTCAAAACCGTCCCAAAGAATACCAGCTTGTTTTGCTAAAGACATTCCGGAGTTATTATCAATGACTTTTTTATGAGCAGGAGACAATGACTCATATTTAGCTTTATTCATTACAAATAAAAACGGGGTTGTATAAAGTCCTCTATTACCTGCTACATTAGTGTGCGATTTTGTAAGTTCTTGAAGTTTAAAAGATGGCATTATTTCCCAAGGTACAACCATACCAGTAATAACCCCTTTTGATAAAGAAGGGGCCACTGCTGGAATTGGCATCCCAACTGGTGTGGCTCCTAATTTTTTTAAAAGACTTGTTGCTGAACGTGTAGGCCCCCTTAATTTAAGTCCTTGAAAATCGTTTACTGATTTGATCAAAGTATTTTTTGTGTGGATCATTCCTGGAGAATGAACGTGAACAGCTAGTATTTTATAATCTTTAAGGTCTTCTGCACCGGCTGTTTCTACAAATTCTTGGACTGCTTGAGCTGTAATTTTAGCACTGGTTGGCATAAAGGGTAATTCAAAAACGGATAGCCTTGGAAATCTACCAGGTGTGTAACCAGCTACTGTCCAAACAATATCAACAACACCCTCGCGTGCCTGATCAACAAGTTGAGGTGGTTTGCCTCCAAGTTGCATTGAAGGATACATCTCTGTTATTATTTCTCCATTGCTTTCCTTTTGCACTTTGTCTGCCCAAGGTTTAACAAATTTTGCATTGGAATTAGCAGGCATAGGTACCATTGTATGAAATTTTAAAGTTACTTTATCAGCTAATACTGGAAAACATAATCCAGCACTTACTATTGAAGTAACTAATAATCCAATAAACTTATTCATTTACATTCCTCCCTATAAAAATGTTAAAACTACATTAGTTCTAAATACTAAATCATTAACTACATATTTTGAGAAATCAAACTCTATTTTAAATTATACAAGTTAAATTCTTATATAATAAGAATTTAACTATAAATTATTTGTTAAATTATCATTATAATATATAATTTAAATATTTTTTAAAAGGTTTGTTTAATGGCTATAAATGCATTGAGTTATATAGGAGTAAATTCTAATAAATTAGATGAATGGCAAAACTTTGCTATCAAAAACTTAGGTATGCAAAAAGTAGATTATACTAAAAAATCTTTATGTTTTAGGATGGATAACCAAAAACAAAGATTTGCTATTTCTGGAGAACCAGGAGATAAACTTGCTTTTCTAGGCTGGGAGGTTGAAAATAAGTCAGATCTTCAAATTTATGCTGAAAGATTAGAAGCCATAGGTGTTCAAGTGAAGTTAGGTAATAAAAACCTAACTGATATGAGGTTTGTTGAAGAATTATTATATTTTGACGATCCTGCAGGTAATCGAATTGAGCTAGTATTTAAACCACATATTGATAAAGATAAGTTTGTACCAGGACGTCCTATTTCTGGATTTAAAACTGATGTTTGTGGTTTGGGACATGCAGTATTACATGTGTCCAATATAAATGAGTTGATTCCATTTTATAGAGACGCTCTTGATTTTAAAATAAGTGATTACAGTTTTGATCCAATATCTTTATGTTTTTTTCATGTTAATAGTCGCCACCATAGCTTCGCTCTAATTGGCAGTGGCCAAAAGGGTTTTCATCATTTTATGGTAGAATACCAAAATCTTGATGATGTTGGCCAAGGGTATGACTTACTTCAATATGAAGAAGGTGCAATTGCCTATACCTTGGGAAGGCATACTAATGATTTCATGACCTCATTTTATGCTCATACACCTTCTGGATTTTTTATAGAAAGTGGTTGGGGAGGCAGAATTATTGATCCAAATACATGGGTACCCCATGAAACCACACTAGGTCCAAGTTTCTGGGGACATGAAAGACTATATTTGCCAGATCAAGATCGGTTGAAATTTAGAAAAAAAAGGTTTCAAGCTGCTCAAGAAGGAAAAAGGTCACCAATGATAATTGATTGTCCCTGGCTCTATCAAAATATAAAAAATAATTAAAATGAAACTTTAAAAAAATGATCCATACAGATTTTGATGTTGTAATTGTTGGTTTGGGACCTGTAGGAGGTACTTTAGCTAATTTGTTAGCAATGAATGACTTAAGGATTTTAATTTTGGAGAAAGAAGCTTCTTTATATGATTTACCTCGTGCTGTGCATTTTGATGATGAAATAATGAGGGTTTTTAACACTATAGGTATTGCAAAAAGTTTATCAAAAAAAATTATCATTAATAAAGGAACAAAATTTATAGATAAAAAAGGGGAAGTAATTCTAGATTGGCCTAGGCCAAAAATTATCACAGAAAATGGATGGTATCCAAGTTATAGATTTCATCAACCTGACTTAGAAAGAAGCCTTCGTAATAAATTAAAAAAATTTGGTAAAGTAAAAATTTTACAAAACACTGAAGTTCATAAAACTATAAATAAAAAAGAATTTACTACTGTCACTTACAAAAACACTATTACAGCTGAAGAGTTCTCAGTTAAATCTAAATACACTATTGGTTGTGATGGTGCTAATTCATTTATTCGAAATGAAATTAAATCAGATATGGAAAACTTAGGTTTTGAACAGAGGTGGGCAGTTATTGACGTAATACTCAAAACAAAAAAAAATAACTTACCTGATAGAACAATTCAGTACTGTAATTCTAAAAGACCTGCAACCTACTGTAGAAATGTAGGTAACAGAAGAAGATGGGAAATAGCCCTTAAAGATAATGAAAGTTTGGAAAAGTTTTTTGACAAGAAAAAATTATGGAAGTTCTTAAGTAAATGGATATTACCCAATGAAGCTATAATTGAAAGAAAGACAGTTTATACATTTCAATCTGCTATCGCAAAAAAATGGAGAAGAGGTAGATTTTTTTTGGTAGGAGATGCTGCTCATTTAACACCGCCATTTATGGGACAAGGAATGTGTGCTGGAATAAGAGATGCTTCAAATCTAGCCTGGAAAATAAGTATATGTTGTAAAAAAGGACATAATGAAAAATTACTTAACAGTTATCAAAGCGAAAGATCTTCTAATGTAAGAAATTATATCAACACCGCCATGAAAATGGGAGAACTACTAAATTCTATTGGAGGAATAAAAGTTTCAGATACTGTTTATATTGAACCAGATGGTTCAATAAAAATGAATACAATTAAACCTAAACTTGGAAGAGGTTTAGGCAACAATTCTGACATAAATAGAGGAAAGATTTTTCCTTCTTTAAAAGATGAGTTCAATAGGGATATTGATAATTTATTTTCATCTGAGCCTATTTTAATAACAAACAACAAAATAGATAAAAATCAAATAAAAATAAAAGTATTAGACTATTTGGATATCCCTGACCTAGATGTTTTATTACAAAAATTTGGAACTGATAGTTTAATAGTTCGTCCAGATAGATTTATTCTTGCGGGTACCAAAAGTAATGATTTAAAAAAATTTTGCGATAATCACATTAACATAATTTATGGATCTAAGTTTTAAAATGTCTGGTTTTCTTAGATATAAAAAAATTTTAAATCTTTTTTCAGAAGGCAGAAGTTCATGGACTGTTGCAGAAATTTCAGACGAATTAGAAACACCCTCTAGCACAATATACCGAATTGTAAGAGAAATGGTTTTAGAAGAATTTCTTGAGAGTGCGGCAGGGGCTTATTTCAGACTTGGCCCTGCATTCATTAAATTTAACAGAACAATCAATTTGTCGGACCCTTTGATAAAGGCAGGGCAACCTTTTTTAGAAAAATTAGCAACAGAAAACCCAATTGTAAGTGTTAATATTTTAGCCAGACTTTATGGGAATAAGGTTATGTGTGTCGCAGACTATAAAAGTCCTAGTTTTACATATAATACCAGTTATCAAAAAGGAAAACTAATGCCTTTAATTTACGGCGCCACATCAAGAGCAATAATGATGCAAATGAGTGAAAAACGTTTAGACCAACTTTTAAATTTTGAAACATTTAAGACAGAAAAAGAAAAAAAATTTTATATACAAAGTTTGAAAAATGAGAAAAAAAAAGGTTATTCCTACACACAAGGTCAAGTGGATAAAGACCTTATCGGTTTTGCTGTTTCAATTAACAATAAAAAATTAGGTATTGTAGCATCACTTAGTTCAATATTTAATTTAAATGATTTTCTACCTGAACACGAACCTATTATTTATGCAAATTTGTCAAGTTATGGTTTATTAATAGAGAAATACATGAACCAGATTTTTAATGACATAAAAATTTATCACGAAAATAGAAATTTTGTAATAGAGGAAGACATATGACATTAAGTGCAGTGCAAGCAGATTTTTTCTTACATCATCTTGAAATACAAAGCCATAATCCAGAAAAGTTAGCGCAATTTTATTCACGTATTATGGATATGAAAATTCTAAGGGTTTCAGGTGAAAAACTTATATGTGAAGGCCCCAATAGAATAATAATAATTACTTCAGGAGATGATAAAAATCTTAGCTATGCTGGAATGGCTTGTAGGAATGAACTTAATCTCTCTAGATTTAGGGATTTCGTAATGGAAAAGGAATTGATTTTACTAGATTTTGATTCAAATTATTATAAACCTGGTTCATTTTCAGTAAAAGATCCAGACGATAATGTCATTTGTTTTGGTGTTTTAGAAGAAAACAATATTTCGATTACAAAAGGCAAGTATGGACCATTACAACATTTAACGTTTGCTTCAGAGAATGTAGAGGCATTTCAGAATTTTTATGAAAAAAAACTTGGTTTTGAAGTTACTGATCGAGTTGTTAAAAAAAATGGTGAACTTGCAACATGTTTTACCACATCTAATCATCAACATCATACTATAGCCTGTTTTAAGTCAGCATCAAAGGGAATAGATCATCATTCTTATGAAGTAGGAGATTGGCATTACATTAAAAATTGGTGTGACCATTTTGCATCGAATAATATTAAATTGATGTGGGGTCCTGGTAGACATGGACCAGGAAATAATTTATTTGTATTTATTGAAGATTTAGATGGTAATTGGATAGAAATTTCTGCTGAATTAGAAACGGTACATGGTCGACCTGTGAAAAACTGGCCTCAAGAAGAGAAAACCCTAAATTTATGGGGAAATGCAATTATGAGATCTTAAAAAGGAAAAAAAATGAAATTATTAAGCTTTATTAGATTAGGAAGACCTGGATTCGGAGCTGTAGTAAGGGTCGGTATAGTTGACTTAACAGGTAAAATTGACCCAGATGTCAATACTTTAAAAGAATTAATATCATTGAATATGGAAGATCAGGCTGAAGAGTATATAGCAGGAAAAACCAAAGATTTATCCTTTTCAGATATAACTTTTTTACCAGTTATACCGGACCCAGAAAAAATAATGTGTATTGGTTTAAATTATCTGGAACACAAAAAGGAAACTGGTAGACCTGATGTTGACAATC
>Ga0129342_1001136_pt1 | contig 11905 bp, 16 predicted proteins | sample CPBDNA_5_FD_94426 | JGI IMG/M metagenome (GOLD analysis project Ga0129342, IMG submission 94426) | Freshwater to marine salinity gradient microbial communities from Chesapeake Bay, USA - CPBay_Sum_15_0.2_DNA | ecosystem: Environmental > Aquatic > Marine > Coastal | place: USA: Chesapeake Bay...
CCAAATCTCGTAAAACGCTAACCGTTTTTGCTTTATCTTTCAACACCGTGTATATAGGTTGTAGAGTTTTGAGATTTAAGCCAAAGTCTTGTTTGACCAAGTCACATATATGTCCACCGGATGCTTTAACAGTATAAGAATGGTTTTCTCTGCTGAACGCTGCTTCTAAACATTTTTTGATTGTTTTTTCTTTCGTAGATGACTCAACAATAACCAAGACTTTCATTGTATTTTAAATAAATGAAACTTATAAAATCAAATTTTTTTTGGGGTATATATAAAATGGTAAAGAAACTTAGTTTTGTAAAATGGATGTTTGAAAAAAGAGATGTTGATGGTTTGATAATCGCTTTTTTAATATCTGCTGCTGTCAACGCTTTTATAAAAGACTTTACATTGGCTATAGTTGACCCTATTATCAACGGGCTTTTACCCAAATCTGATGCAAATACAGAACAAGTCATAAACATTAACAATTACATCATTATCAGATTCAAACTGCAATACCTTATATCTGGATTTGTTAGATTGATCATCACATTCTTATTGGCGTTTCTTATTGTTCGATATATATATCAATTATTTTCTCTTGATTAAACAAATATGATAGGATATATAATACAGTTTTTAATTACAGCTTTTTGTTTCGGTTTCATTTATTTCAATCATCTTCGAATATCTAACATACAATTTAAAAACGAAAATTTGATTCTAGACACTAAGAAAAAAATCAACGCTTTAAACACAATTTTGTTAAGAAAATACGAACAAAAACAAAATATCGATTCAAAAATTATGAAAATTATTGTGAACAGACTCAATGAACTTAGCGCCAACTTAAATTCCAAAGACAATGATCTTCAAATAGAAATAGACGGATTGAAAAAAACATTGACTTATTTACAAGACCAAAAGACATTATTTTATGATTTCAATGAAGAGAGTGTTTAATTAATATTGTAATACTGTAACGCCTTTTTGGAAGCGTCGATTTCTGCATATTTCTTATTTTGACCCTTACCAATACCAATAATAATATCCATATTATTTTTAACATACACAGTGTGCACTTTCTGTCCGTTAATTTCAGACACATCAATCTCGTAAAATTTAGGAATGAACTGGAAGTTGTGTTGACAGTGCTTCACCAACTTATCCTTTACATTTTTCTGTTGCGTCATTAAATTTGTGAAATCAACATGTTCTTCTAATACATTGATAATCCAGTCTTTACAATGCACAAAACCCGTATTATTTTTTTCCTCCCAATCTAGAAATACAGCTCCAATGAACGCTTCAAATGTATCCTCCAAAATGTTTTTGTTCAACCTACCTTGATTGGACTCAATTTGAGTAGACAATAAAACAAATTCGTTCAATCCGATTTGTTTTGATAAAAATGCTAACATCTCACCATTGACTAGCTTGGTTCGAGTAGTGGTTAAAAACCCCTCATTTACCCCAGGATATCGTTCGAACACATACAATCCGACAACCATATTCAATATCGCATCGCCTAAAAATTCCAACCTTTCGTTACTTTCCTCTTGTAACGGCAGACAATCAGGTGGACAATTCACATTTCCGTTGAGAAAATTCTCATTCTTTCTCGTACAATATGATTTGTGAACAAACGCTCGTCTATATATGTTAATATTGTTAACATCATCGTATATACTCAAAAACTTAACAATATCCTTCTTTTGAACAAGTTTATTAAATCTATTATAAGGTAACTCGATACTACAATTGCTCATAATGAATGTATATTTTTATATTCAATTATTTAAATTCAATTTTTAATATTATTCGAATTAATATTTTTTAATATTAAATGTGCACCACAATAAATATCATTTTTTTAATCATATTATTAGGGGTAGTTATATTTCATATGAAGAAAAACAAAAACATCGAAAAGTTTTTAGAATTTATTCACATCCCCAAAAATGCCGGAACAACCATCGAAAATGTTGCTAACGAGAAAAATATAAAGTGGGGGCGTTACAAACCCGAACATAGAAACAAAGTAGCTACTAAAAAATGTACCTACTGGCATGTACCCCCAAAACACTTCTATATGAACAATTATTACGACAGCGACGATACCTTTTGTGTTATTCGTGACCCTCGAGACCGAATGGTAAGCGAGTATTCTTACAGACATAAGGGTAAAAATGATAAAAACAACAAAAAAGATATGAACAAATGGTTAAAAGAAAATTTAAACGACGAGAATGTCTATAATGGAGGATTGAACTGTCATTTTGTGCCCCAACACGAATATATATACAACGATAACAACGAACGCACTTGTAATCATATCTTAAAGTTTGACAACTTAACATCGGAATTTAACGAGCTAATGGAAAAAAAGAATGTTGATGTTAGATTAAGTGAGAAAAATAAGGACAACAAAAGTAATTTCAACTTAACCATTGATGATATAGATGATGAAAATATGCAAAAGATATTTAAATTATATAAAAAAGATTTCGAAATACAGAATTCGTTATAATTTTAAAATGTGTTTGAATTAAAAATGAATATTTATTTAATTTATATAATTTGTTTAATATGTATATTATCGTTATTTTTACTCTACATATATCATAAATATAGTAATAAAGAAAATTTTGAAACAAAACCAAAAATATTCATTTATTGGGAACAAGGTTGGGCTGATGCACCATATATTTGTAAAATGTGTTTGAAGTCATGGGAAAAATACAATAAAGATGATTTTGACATTATAGCTCTCGATAATAAAAATGTAAAAAACTATTTATCCAATTCTGTGTTAGATATTGTAAATAGAATTAAAAAACACAAAAGTATAACAGCATCATCAGACCTCCTTAGGGTTAATTTATTGGCAAATCATGGAGGTTTTTGGGTAGACGCGACAATAATGTGCACAACTCCCATCATGCAATATTTTGACAAAATTCAAACAAAATACAATTTTTGGTGTCCCTTCGATTTCGATGGTAAATTACACTGTTACAATTTAATCTTCAATAATAAACATAACGAAATTTTCAAGAAAGTTACTTCAAGTATGAATGATCACTTTAATAATTTATCAGACGATAAAATAAAACAAATTGATTATTTATATCTTGGTAAATTGATGTTTACAGAATTTGAAAAACATATTGACTGGAATGTTATAAAACAAAAACAATTATCAAAATCATCAAATAAAATTAAAAGTGGATATAAAGTTATCGCTAATTCGGCAGCTCTTATGCTACAACCAATTAATGAAGAACTTAAAAACAAATTGGATAAAGAATATTTCTTAAAACTGACAACTAAACAAAACATTAAAACATATGAGAATTTCGAACAGGGAACCGCTATTGAATATTTAATAAATAAACATTGTATATAATAAATATGTTACGAAAGTTCTTTTTTTCAATCTTATTCATATTGTTGCTGTTAATTTTCATATATATATACAAAACATCGAATAAAGAATCTTTTGTCAATGCTAAACCAAAACTATTTATTTATTGGGAACAAGGTTGGGATAATGCTCCGTTCATTTGTAAAATGTGTTTGAGGTCTTGGGAAAAATACAACAAATCTACTTGGAATGTCATTAAATTGGACGCGAACAACATATATGAATATATAACAATGGAAGATATTATACCCAACTATTGGAATATTAAATCGATTGCGCATAGATCCGACTTGTTGAGATTGAACTTATTGAATAAATATAACGGTGTATGGGCAGATGCAACAACCTTCTGTACAAAACCATTGAATACATGGATTCATCAATACAAAGATTTTTTCGCTTTCTACAAACCTTCCAAAACAAAACAAATGTCCAATTGGTTTTTGTTTTCAAACAAACAGAATTACATCATGGATACTTTGACCCAAGATCTCAATCAATATTGGACGAACAGAAATTCTAATAATAATTATTTTATTTTTCACGATATATTCAACCATTTATATAACACCGATGAAAAATTCAAGGAACAATGGGATAAAGTAAACCATATTAGTGCCCATATACCTCATAAATTGAAGTTCCGAGAGAAACATCAAGAGCAGCATATCCCTGAAGATAAGAAACAACATATAATAACAATTCAATCACCAATGTATAAATTAGATCATACAGAAAAAAGTTCAAATTTAATGCAAACATCGAAAAACAATGTGTTCTACTTTTTGGCACACCACCACGGTTTGATTTAAAGAATATTATGAAGGTCTTTCAAATATACATATAGGTCTCTTCGGAATGATAAATATTATGCAATTTTATATAATCCCTTGTATGGACAAAAATCAGAGATTGTTGAAACATTTGTCGAAAACAAACACATATATTTGTTTGTTACGATAGTATTATTAATCAGCATAATACTCTATATGTCGAGAACTCAACCATAAAGTTACACAGCTTCACAACCCCATCCATAGTCATCGCGTTGTATAAAGAAACTCGACAGTGACCAACCGAGTGGTGTCCATTGAGTCCGATAAATCCTTGTACTTTTGCCTGTTCAATAAACTCGTGTTCTAACTGCTCGTTTTTCAATTGAAAAGGCACATTCATTTTGCTACGATATTGTGGTTGCATTCTATAGGTATAGAAACCATTTGAATTGTCAATTGTGTTATATAACTTTTGCGCTTTCAAATCTCTCATTTTTTCGATTTCATGTATACCACCCATATCAAATATTTTTTTGAAAGTCAGTCCTGCAACATATATCGGAAAAATGGGTGGGGTGTTCAACATTGAATTGGCTTCACATAGTTTGACTAAATTTAACATTGTCGGTATGTCGTTTTTGTTGTTTGTTAACATGTTTCTCCTAATTATCACCAACACCATACCAGCGGGTCCGATGTTCTTGTGACTACCCGCATATATCATAGCAAACTTCTTAATATCAATCAGTTTGGACAAGAAATTGGAAGACATATCACATATAAGCGGTTTATCGCCCACATCAGGTACATAATCGAACTCGCATCCATGAATGGTTTCGTTGTCGCAATAATGAACATATTTTGACTCAGAGGATATTTTCAGATCCTTTTGATCAGGACATATCGTGTAATCGTTAAAATTAGACATGTTACTAATATTCACATTGCAAAACTTGGACGCTTCTTTTGCAGCAAAATTGCTCCAGTAACCATTAACAATATAATCCACTTTGTCGTTTTTGTTCGCAAAGTTCAACGGTATAGTTGAAAACATTTGCGTCGCACCACCTTGTAAGAAAAGTATTTCGTAATCAGCAGGTATATTCATCAACAATCTTAATTTGTGTTTGGTGTTCATCAATAAAGATCTGAACTCTGGTGATCTATGATTTAGTTCTAAAATACTTATACCACTATTTTTCCAATTCAACATCTCCATTTGAACATATTCCAATACATCATGGAATAACACGCCAGGACCAGGAGAGAAATTGTACATTTTATCGCAATTAACCAGTTTTAACCATAAGATTTTAAATAGATTTAAAAACCTTTTATTTTTATTTAATTTAAATTATGAACATATACATAGACGCTGAAAATATATCTTATAAAGAATTTGATACCATAAAAAATCACTATGTTATGGATTGTTACAAAATACTTTCCCTGAAGGTGTATGGTGACTGGAATAGATCGGATATGCAAAAATGGTATGAATTGTGCAAAAAGTATTCCATTGATCAAAAACAATGTATTAGCAATCCAAAGAAGGGGGTTGTTGATTTTAATATAGTGATTGACATTATGGATGATGTGTATAATGATATGATCTCGAAAAACAATGTCATTCGCAAAATATTGATTGTATCATCGGATTCTGATTTTATTCATATTCATAACCGTATCGTTAAAACAGGTATTGAAGCTGAGATATTTTCCCCGATTTCATTTCATACCTCTAAATACAAAATACACGATACTTTGTTCACACCAAGTTCTTCAATTACTCTTGACAATAACAATATTGCCACTACCAGCAATAATATTACCATTGTGAATCCAGAAAAAAAAGAAGAATATCTTATCAACTCGTCATACGAAAATAGTCATTCTTATTTCGAAGATACCGATGATGATGGTGATGATGGTGATGATGGTGATGATGGTGATGATGATAGTGATGATTTATCAGATGAAGATGATGAATATATGTTTGATGATGATTTATCCGATGAAGACGACGACGAAGACGACGATGCAGAATATAATACATACAATAATGATAACTATTATAAAAGTTTATGTAATGAAGAAACTGTCAATAAAATGAAACATAATATCGGTATTTGTTTCAAATGGATCAACAAAAGAAATGATCCGACCAGACCAGTCAATGAACAAAAATTTATAAATACTTACAAATTACTAGAAAGTAACAACATGTTTGACAAAATACATAATGTTGATAATATTTTGGAATATTTATCACATTTTAAACTGATCGAGTACATTATAGTCGATAATTTTAAAAAAATTAAAATAAATTTCCCTTTATCCAATAGTTTAAACAATACAAACGAACTCACGATGTGTTACCGTTATCAGAATAAAGAAAACCTGCCAGTATTGTTTTCTACATTCGTATGCAATATATATCTACTAAAAGGTAAAAATATCATCAAGTTTAAGTTTGTTGACAAACAAAAATTGAAGCAACAGTTTTTAGCAAATAAGATTCCTGGATTTGTACTGATTGATACCGAAAAAAAGAAGAATAAGAAAGTGAAAAAAATGTTATATGTCAAAAAACTTTGAATGTTCAAATTGAATTACAAAAGAATTTGAATTAGATATTTTTATTTAATTCAAAAAGAAAAATAATGTTTTATTACTAGGAGTGGGGTTCGAACCCACGCAGTCAATAGACTATTAGAACTTGAGTCTAACCCCTTAGACCTCTCGGGCATCCTAGCAAGACACGATGCATCATTCGGGAATCGAACCCGAGTCTTCTGCTTGGAAGGCAGATATCCTTACCACTGGACTAATGATGCATAATCTATATTATACAAATATCTTTAAATAAAAATTATGAAACAATAGTAATAAACAAACATAAGTAGTTTACTTTCAAAATCAAGTAAAAAAAACTGATCGAGATTATAGGTTGTTGTGATGATGAAAATATCATTAGGTCAAATTGTTATTCAAATATTTTTTAATGGATCATTAAAAGTATAATTAATGATACATATAAAAACAATTTACAAAGTAAATGGAAAGTCCCGTATGGGGGTCGAACCCACAACCTTACGATTAGAAGTCGTATGCTCTATCCAATTGAGCTAACGAGACTTATATTTATGGTAATCATAAACCCTTAAATAAAAAATTGATAAAATATATGTAAAAAATTGCATTCTACTCAAGAAGTTTCCACGAAGTTAACACGACCCATACACACCACTTGTAAACATGAATCATGACCTGCAAATCGCGTGTTGGTTCGATGCTATTCGTAACAACCATCACGAAGCAATTGTTACAATGCATCGATTGTTCAATTTGGACATCAATGACAACACATCTTACGAAGAATACTTCGCTAGACCTATACATATTGCTGCAGACACGAACAACGAAGACACTATTCGTCTCATTGTCTCGCTCGGTTGCGATGTTAATTTGACTGACTATTATGGCGTTACCCCTTTGTATAGGGCTGTATTGAATAACGCAACAACAAGCATCAAGCTTCTTTTGGAACTTGGTGCTGATCTCTATACGAATGTACATCATCGTAAACTACCCGATGGTTCAGATGAGTATCTGACCGCTTTGGACTTGATGAAACAGAACAATAACGGAATGCTTTACGATTTTGTTGTACCTTATACCAAAGAATACAAAATAAGGAGAAAGTTACAGATATACGCTAGAGTCATCGGAAAGATGATGAAACAATATCACCGTTCAATTGAAAATATTTGGAAACCCGACGGGGTTGGATACCATATCGCAAGAATGGACTTTGAGCAATATTTAATTTCCATCTAAAAACACGAACAAAAAAAACAAAAAAAACAAAAAAACAAAAAAACATTTCTTTTTTTATGTAAATGCTAATGAACAAAATGTAAATGCTAATGAACGAAATGTAAATGCTAATAAACAAACCAATAATACAAGATTTCAATGTCTTAAATGTAACAAAGTATTGTCTTCAAATCAACGATTAAAACATCACCAAAATAAATGCAATGGTCTATATTCACGACAATGTGAAGTATGTTTTAGAATGTTTACAACAACACAAGGTAAGTATCAACACAATAAGTACGTCAAATGTAAACCACCAATACAAGTACAATCTGCACCACATACTATTAACAACATCAATAATATAGACAATAGAATAATGAATAATACACAAAACAATAACATTAACGTTCAGTTAGCATTGAACTTTGGTAACGAAGATCTTTCGGGACTAATTAACGATCCTAACTATATGAAGAATGTATTATTTAAAGATACGAATCCAATAATATTATGTACAAACGATGAATTTGATATCTCTAGTATCAACACAGACATTTATCATACCTATTATATATGCTTTTAATCTCGAACAATATGTTTTATTATCATCTTACTTTATTATGTACATAGGTTCAACTTGTTTTCATTCATCGAATAACAATAGTTTTCTTTATAACTTTGATATCTTTACTTCCAGATTATCTACTTTCATTAATTTCTGTTACGCTTGCAACAAAATACCAATTCATTTTAACATTCTTCTTCTCAATAATTTAACGATAACATATCTATACTCTTGTTCTTTATATCAACTGGATAGTTATTTTGCAGTTTATTCATATGTATATTTTCACTTGTGGGTTTCTGTTTCGGGAGTTCTTCTTTGTAAAAGATGTACTTGTTGAATTAAGAAAAAAGAATTGTAATGATATTTTTCATTATTTGTCTATTGTTTATATGTATAAATTATTTATGTTGAATATAGTGTTGAATCAATGTATGATGGATCGTTCATTTTTTTTTTTAAAAAAAAGTTAACTTGATAACTTATTAACAAAAAAACATTTCTTTTTTTATATAAATGACTTGTCCTATTTGTACAGCAACTGTAATACTTAATGTAGTGGGTCAAGGTAGTATAGCCGCTTTAATTGCTTCCAAAACATTGAAAAATAAATCTAATTCTTCAAACATAAAGTCCCAAAAAACTTCCAAATCCAAATCTTCGGATTGATTCTGTAACCGTTCACAACACTTTTTACTTGGAAGCATGAAATACAAACAAATTTACAAAAATATGTTAAAGATTCCACAAAAAAACATACATGTCCCCGCTCTGAAGAAATAAAAATTGATTGATTAAAATATTCAAAAACATTAATTATTATCATCAACTACATACAATAAGATTATCAAACATATCATTTACCAATAATGCAAATAGCAACCAGTTCTTTTCCATATGCGCTCAGTTTATACAACGATTCGAATCGTATGTTTACATTAAATAGAAGAATGTTCATGAACGAAAACAAAACTTCAAACACATCAAGTATAGTTCTTTTCAGATGCAGAGAGTTTGCTAACGAGTTTCGAGACGAAGTGATGTTAACCCCAAATTTCTGTAACAATACATGGAATATGTCCAGTGATGAGAACTCATCCGAAAATTTTAAATCGGTTATCTTTCATACAAAAAAACAAGATAGAAATGTATATGATAGAAATCATATTATTATCCCCCAACCTATTGAAGATTTCGACTCAAAAGAGTTCGTTGATAAACTTATTACATATAATATATCTGCGTTTTTCATGGATACATATGATGTAACCAAATTTAGTGTTAATCTCTATGGACATATATGGACTCCCCCTCAAGATGTGCTGTATTACACTTCAGATATTGAAAAATTATACAACAATTAACAAAATATAGGACACGAATTTATAGATTTGTGTGGTATTCTCTATTCTGCATTTTTGAAGCGATTGAGGTTTTTTGAATTTCTTTTTTTCATTGATTTTGTTATATTAAATAAGAATTCAATTATGAGAAATAATTCATTTAAAACAATAAAAAAACACAATAATAAATACTTATGAGTTTTAAATTATTTAGTTTATATAAATTATTAAAATTAAATAAAAATAATGAGAAAAAAATTAAAACGGTAGACTATAACCCATCTTATTCTTTTTACACTGATTTGCAAGTTTTATACGCATTATGGTTTGCAAAAATTAAAGGCAACACACATCAAGAAAAATTAGAATCATTCTACAACAAACAAGCGTCTTTGTACGATTCGTATCGCAGTAGAATGTTACACGGAAGACAACCGTTAATATCTGAAATGTCAGCAAAGAAAAATGATGTATGGGTTGATTTTGGTGGTGGAACAGGAAGCAATTTAGAATTCTTTGGAAAGAATGTGACCGATTTCAAACAAGTAACCATCGTTGATATTACTCCAAGTCTTGTTGAAGTTGCGAAAGAACGAATTGCCAAAAACAACTGGTCAAATGTGAATATTGTCGTCGGTGATGTTACCGACCAACATCTATCAGGTCTTCCCAAAGAGGGAACAGTGGATCTTATCACCATATCTTACGCGTTAACTATGATCCCTAACTGGAAAGACGCGTTAGTTAATGCGAAAAGACTATTGAAACCGAATGGGCGTATTGCTATTTGTGATTTTACTGTTGATTCCTCTCAATGGTGTATCTCTCAACGATTTTGGAAAAAACTCTTCTCATTTGATAATGTGATCTTAAACAAAGAACATATTGTTTTTTTACAAGACAACTTCAAATGTGTAAAACATGATGTTAATTACGGAACTTTTCCATATGTTCCGGGAGTGTTCAAATGTCCTTACTATGTGTTTATTGGGAAAAAAATTGAAACAAAATAATGTCAAACAAGTTTGCAACCAACGATGGAACTTCAACCATTACTACTATCAAACAGCATTCCCAACGATGTTGTGATCGGTGAAATATACAGCCATTTATGGAGAAACAAGAATGTTTTGAATAAAAAACAAAAAGAAGCTATTGTACACGATCATTTTCATCTTAAAAAAATCATTCAGACCTATTTCAATGATACGTCTCTTTCCAAGAATAAAGAATCTATGGATTACTTTCTGTGTTGGCTAGAGAATGATATGTTGAGTGTGTTGAATGATGATTACGCTTACATTGACGGACTTTCTCCAAATTTACAAAAGGAATGCCCTCATATAACTAAGGAATGGTTGTTGTCGTTAAGTTCTATAGATGAACTACCCGATAAGATTTATACGATTTGGAAAATGATGACACCAAACAAAAAGAATATTATGTATGAACGAACCACCCCTTGAAAGAATTATGATGTCTTTCTTTTAAACATAAATCCGTGTTCTTCTGCCATGAATTCCGGATCACGAGAGGAACTTTTTGCACGAAATCAGGGATATGATCGAATGTGTCTCCTAATTCTTGTAACTTTTTGTATGCTTCTGCAAGTTTATTTTGGATTGATATGAATGAACATTCCAATTCACCAATTTTTAAATTTTTAATTTCTAATTGAGTTTTCATAAATTTTGTGTTTTATGAAAACATAAAAAATAAGATAATCAATTGTTATTAATTATTGTTTTTGTATTTTTGTATTTTTGTATTTTTTGGGGGGATGATGTTATATATTAGAATATCTAATTGCTGTAAGCAAGACCGCCCATACCAGACATCACACGGAGCACATTGTAGTTAACGGCGAACACCTTAACGGAGTTGGAGGTGTCAACACCTGTAAGGTTAAGGGTAGCGTTGTCAATGCGGGACGTGTTGCATGTACCAGAGGGTTGATGTTCTTCGGGCTTGAGGGCGAAGG
>Ga0129342_1001137_pt1 | contig 11896 bp, 9 predicted proteins | sample CPBDNA_5_FD_94426 | JGI IMG/M metagenome (GOLD analysis project Ga0129342, IMG submission 94426) | Freshwater to marine salinity gradient microbial communities from Chesapeake Bay, USA - CPBay_Sum_15_0.2_DNA | ecosystem: Environmental > Aquatic > Marine > Coastal | place: USA: Chesapeake Bay...
TAACTGCCCTTGCATCTCCCCAAAGATCCGCTTGAAGGGGACAGGCCCTGCCTTGTGGGCATCCGAGATCGTTTGTAACCCCCACGACAGCAGCCGCTTGTATCGACGGGATCCAATCCCCCATACTTCATTCAATGGGAGTTCAAACAGATACTCCGCGGCATCGTCTGGTGTCAATAGCACCATCATGCCATCGGGTTTGCGCAAATCACTGGCAAGCTTCGCATAGGTCTTACTCGTAGCCACTCCTACCGACGCAACCAATCCCGTTTGTTGATATACCGCTTGCTTGAGACCGCGCACATAGGCTTCCACCGCTTGACGCCCTCGCTTAAGCAAAAACGTCACATCCATGAAGTACTCATCCATCGAATATTTCTCCACTTGGGGCGAAAAGGTATCCAAAATCGCCCGAAGCTGGCGACTGATCCCTTTATACTTATCATAGTCGATCTGCATAAACACCAAGTATGGGCAAATTTGGGACGCCTCAAAGGCACTCATCGCTGTTTTTACACCCAGTTTTCGTGCCTCGTAGCTTGCCGTAGCAACAATCCCTCGAGCGGTTCCATTGGACTTACGCCACCCCCCCATTGCGAGCGGTAATCCATACAAATTATAGGCTCGTTGCTCCACCTGCGCATAAAAGCAATTCATGTCTAAATGGAGGGTGAGTCGCCTGCGAAAATCACGATGCTGATGATCTCGCGCAACGGTGCTATACAGGGTAATGCGATGCACGTCTTGATCTGTATCGTAGGTAAAAGGTCGATTGGGATCCATAGAAAAAAGGTACAATATTTTACATATATTGTACATATATTTTATGTGTCAGATACGTTGTTTCCAACCGCTTTAGCTTTGTATGAATCCTGAGAAGTTCCCAGCCATTAATGTGTTAACGGTGATGCGTGGGTTTCAAAACCGACGTCTCCCCCATCAAATCACACCGTACCGATTCGAGACCCAGGATGGGCGTCGATTCAAGGTGAAAACTATCCGACAGACCCATAAAGAACGCGTAGGCCATGGCTTCCACATCCATTATGTGATCCAAACCGAAGAGCTACGCTTTTTTCATCTCGTCATGGAAACCGAGACCTTTGTGTGGCGCATCATTCAAGAAGTGGACGATGAGCTCTTTTTTAATTCGTGAGGGGGCAATAACTAGATGGCGTTGACTAGGCTCTGTTCGTGAGCCCATTCCGTTATCAAAGCAATGCCAATTACTCGGTCATGGCGTCCGCCAAAGGATCTTGCAAACGCTCTTGGCTCAGACGAGTCAATTCACTCATATGTGGAGAATTAAGCGACACAACCCTCTGATAGTACTCTGATGCTCGTTCCTCATATCCAGAATGGAAATAGGCTTCGGCAAGGTAATAGTGGAAAATAGGATTGCTTGGAAATTGCTCAGAGAGCCGGCGCCAATGGCGAGCCGCATCCATGTACATCTCTTCATTCAAATAGATATATGCCAAAATAGAGGCTGCTTCGATCGCAAGATGATCCTCCATCGCCGCCGCTTTTTCGAGGTATTCAAAACCGGTGTCGACTTCGCCTGGCTTGACATTCAACAACGAAAACGTCCACTTCATCCCAGCAGGCGCCCGACCTGACATGTAATTGTAGATTCCTGACCCAATCAACACTTCAGGACGCTCAGAAACCGACGAGGTGAGTTGTTTGGTATATGACAATCCACGAAGACCATTGCGAAGGGCTTGCATGGGATTACGTTCACGTGCTGCTATTAACCCGCGGTACCCATATAGTCCACCAAGCATAGAAATGAGTGTTGTATCACTGGGCTGAGTTTCATACTTGAGTTGTGCACGTTGGATTGCGTTTTCGGAAAGGGACATGTACCGCGCCGCTTTATCCGAGGATTCACCCACAAAGAAATAATCCCAAAAGGGAATCAAGGAGGCATAGAATAAAGGTTCAGGATCGGTTTCAGAGGCCATGCCCGACAAGAAATAGGAGTTTGCTTGATCCCATTGGGCGCTATAAAACGCGTGCATCCCTTTTGCAAAGGCATCCTCATCGTTCTCAGAGACAAACGTGTAGGCATCACTTATGGCTTGGACAGGCTGAACAGGTTCTGCAGGTTGCGCTTGAGCCGCCTGAGCGTGAGCAGCCTCAGGATTGAGTATCGCATAATGAACTCCGGCTAGTACCATCACGCACCCCAACCCATGAGCGTATGCTATTTTACTCATCCAATTTTTTCCCTGATTCATCCCAAGAGTCGTCGTTCTTTTGTTAATTTAGCACTGCATAAACGCACAAATCTTATGAATTCATTCACACCCTTCCAAATTGGACCTTTCACATGCACCCCGATCGAAGGTGGCGACATCTGGCTTGATGGTGGAGCCATGTTTGGTGTCGTCCCTTATACGATGTGGTCCAAGGCAATAGAGCATGATGACCGTCTACGTATCCCTATGACCATGCGTTGCTTATTGATTGAATCATCGGAGACTGGCCATCGATATCTCATCGATAATGGTATTGGCACAAAGTACGACGCAAAGCGATGTGACATCTATGGAATACCCTTTGGCGAAGACCCACTCATGGATTCATTAGCCCAAGCGGGCGTCGACCCTGCCGATATCACACATATGGTGTTTAGTCACCTCCATTTTGACCACTGCGGTGGCACTACGGCATGGAATGCAGATCAAACATCTCTTGAGCACCGCTTCCGTAACGCTACTTTTGTTGTCAATGAACGCCATTGGGTAGAGGCTAACAACCCCAACGCCCGTGAAACCGCAAGTTTTTTGCGCGATAATATCGCCCCTATCGGAGACTCCGGAAGGCTCCTTACCGTCCCTGATGGCCATGAATTCGAACCAGGATTTGATGTGATTGTGATTGATGGCCATACGATCGGTCAACAGCTTCCACGGCTCACGAACGGAACGCATACTATGGTCTATGCTGCAGACCTATTCCCTACAGTACACCATGTGCCAGTGCCATGGGTCATGGGGTACGACATGCGCCCCACGGTCACGCTTCAGGAAAAAGCTAGGCTGTGTGCTGAATCCGTTCAACACGACTGGATTTGGTTCATGGAGCACGATGCCCATCACACTTTTATGATCCTCGACAAAGATGAGCGAGATCGTTACAAAGGAATGCCTTTAGCTGCTTCGGAGCTTCCCTTCCATGGAGGCAACAACGACTGACGTGGTTGCATCACCGGTAATGTTCATCGTGGTACGGAACATATCAAGAATCCTGTCCACCCCTAGAATGAGTGCAATTCCTTCAACCGGCACCTGAATCGCCTGCAGTACAATGACCAGCATAATGATTCCAGCGCCAGGCACACCGGCTGTTCCAATCGATGCGAGTGTTGCGGTTAAGACAATGGTGAGCTGTTGAGCAATCGATAAATCCATCCCCAACGCTTGTGCAATGAACACGGCAGCCACCGCTTGATACAAGGATGTCCCATCCATATTGATCGTTGCACCAATCGGTAACACAAAGCTCGCGACCTCATCATCCACACCCACATGGTTCTTCACACGATCCATGGTTAGCGGCAGGGTTGCCGAACTCGAACTAGTACTAAAACCAAGAAGCATCGCGGGGCGCATCTCGATTAAAAACTTTCGGAAGGACATCTTGCCGATCACTTTTATCAACGTTCCATAAACCAATACCATGTGAATAAACAAACCGAGCAATACGGTCAATGAATACCACCCCAGGGCCACTAATAACTCTACCGCTCGACCCAAATCGTCGCCTGCCAGATCTACAATTACCCCCGCCATCAAGGCAAACACACCCACAGGAGCCGTTTTCATAATAAGATCCACAATCTTGATAATGGCATCATTCAGTGAGCTAAACACATTAATGAGCACCTCACCCTGCTGAATAGGAATGTAAATAAGTCCAATCCCAAGTATCAGAGCCACAAATACGACCTGAAGCATATTCGCATTATCGGCAAATGCGTCAAAGGCATTCGTAGGGACAATGCGCACAAAAAAGTCAAGAGGTCCTTGATCAAGTTGCTCGGTAGGGTTCGCATTTACTGGCTCATAGGATTCGATAAGCGATTGCTTGGTCTCCTCTGGTAGGGATGTGCCAGGTTGGATAAGATTCACTGCTACCAACCCTATCGTAATCGCAAACACCGTGGTGAACATGTAGACCAACACTGTTTTGCCTCCCATTCGCGAAAGTTTTGCCGTGTCGTTCAAACTCGTCACACCCACCACAAGTGAGGCTAGAACGAGCGGAATGGCAATCAATTTCAACAAATTGATAAAAATGGTCCCAAACGGCTTGATAAAATCGGTGGTAAACTCGTTGAAACCCGACGCACTGGAGAGCAATCCCCAACCGAGTCCTAGAATGAGCCCAATGACAATTTGCCAGTGTAATTGTTTATACCAGGGGGTCATAGAGTCATTGTTTTGTTTGGTGACGAGCGTGAGCTTAACGCTTTAGGATGGCATAAATGACCAACATGTACCCTGTAATCAAGATGATTGGGGATAAGGTCAAAGAGACAAAACTCTCGATTTGATTATCCAGGGCCATAAGGGTGTAACCTAAGGCAATGAGTGCCACTGACGCTCCAAAAAGGATATATTGTTGCTTTCCAAAGACTAACGTTTGATTCTTTGCAGCTGCTTTTTTGGCTCTGGCTCGTGCTTTACTCATAATCTTGAAAGGTCTTTTTGGGGCTTAAAGCGTTGTGATTCTTTAGAAAACGGTTAACTAACTCAGTGAGCAAAATACAATAAACGACCCAAAGTTCGGAATATTCCATGTCAACACTCGAACATTCACTCATACTCATCTCAGCCAGTCCACGTCGAAAAGAGCTACTTAAGTCTCTCGGATTCTCTCCACTCGTTTCACCATCAGGAATTGATGAAAAGGTTGACCTCTCACTCACTCCTGAAGACCTTGTCATGTCGTTGGCAAAACAAAAAGTAGACTCTGTCTATAGCTCACATCCTCATAGCTTATGTGTGGGTGCTGACACGGTTGTCGTTCACCGAAACAACATTCTTGGCAAACCCTCCACCGATGAGCAAGCACGCAGTATGCTTCAACAACTCAGTGGAAACACCCATGACGTTTGGACAGGCGTTCACATCCTTCGAACAGATGCGCAGGGTCATGGAATTGCTCATGAAACGTTTGCTTTTGCGTCTCGCGTCACCTTTCATACCCTGGAAGAGTCCTTGATTGAAGAGTACATCGCCACGGGCTCTCCGCGTGATAAGGCTGGAGCCTACGGTATTCAAGACCCTCTTGGGGGGCTTATGGTCGAACGGGTAGATGGAGACTACACCAATATCATTGGACTTCCCCTTCATCCTGTGTATCAAGCCTTGCGTCGACTTGATCAAACCCCTGTGATACCCACTCCCAAATGGGATCGAATACGCCCACGCGACACCTTCACGGATTTAGAAACCCTTGTTTCGGTTCTTCGTGTAGAGTGCCCTTGGGACCGGGAACAGACCCATGAATCGGTAAAGAACAACTTGGTGGAAGAGACCTACGAGGTGGTGGAAGCGATCGAGCAAGCAAACCCCGAGGAGCTCAAAAAAGAGCTTGGCGACCTTCTATTGCATGTGTTGTTTCATGCGAGAATTGCACAAGATCAGGATCATTTCACCGTAAGAGATGTCATTCAAACTCTCTCTGACAAGCTGATTCGAAGACATCCTCACGTATTCGGCGAAACCGTCGCGACCCATGCAGGAGCAGTGGCTAAAACCTGGGAAGAAACCAAGTTAGCCGAAGGAAGAGAGTCTATATTAGATGGCATCCCTATGTCGATGCCATCTGCTATTGTGGCTCATCGAATTCAACAAAAAGTCTCGAGCGTCGGCTTTGATTGGCAAGAATGGGACATTGCTTGGGAAAAGGTTGAAGAGGAACTCAAGGAGTGGACCCAAACAATGCGTGAGAATGATTCTACAGCGCGTCAACAAGATGAACTTGGGGATGTGTTGTTTTCCATTATTAATGTGGCTCGACTCAAGGGTTTGGACAGTGAATCAGCTTTGAGAGGGGCAAATAATAAGTTTAAGCGACGGTTTCAAGGGGTAGAAAAACGTATAAAAGCCAAGGGGAAAGCACTCTCAGATTGTTCACTTGAAGAGTTAGAGCAAGCTTGGCAACAAGTGAAACAAGACGAAAGCTGAGACCGTACACACTAGAATAAGGCCCAAAGATTTCATACTATTTAACAACCTTAATTCAATACATCTATGGCTCCACACGATCTTTCTTCTTTCGATTTATCCGACAAACCATTCATCAATCTTGGCCTTGACGGCATCGTCGCGTTTTCGACCAAGAAAAGTTTCATTGATGGCCAAAAAGGAGAACTGATTTACGCGGGCTATAATATTGATACGCTTGCGGAGTACGCTACCTTTGAAGAGGTTTGCTTTCTGTTGTGGAACGATCGCCTGCCAACTCAGAAAGAGCTTGATGAGCTAAATAGCGCACTACTTGCTGAGCGGACACTTCCACAAGCTGTTGTCTCGTTTATTCAGTCGTGCGACAAAGACGCAGAACCTATGGGTGTGCTTCGATCTGCCGTGTCGATGCTTTCTGAGCATGATGGTCATGACATTGCCGATACCCAAGCAGCCACCATCTCGATGACGGCCAAGATGCCAGCTATGATTGCTGCCTTTGACCGTGTTCGTCGTGGCCTGGAGATTGTATCTCCTCTTTCTAGCGGATCGACTGCGGAAAACTTCTTGTATATGCTCAATGGTGAAGCTCCAGGAGCCGCCGCCATCAAAACGATGGATCTCTGCTTAATCCTTCACGCTGAGCACGGCATGAATGCCTCTACATTCGTGGCAAGATCTATCGCCTCAACGATGTCTGATATTTATTCTGCGGTTACGGGGGCCATTGGATCACTCAAGGGCCCACTTCATGGAGGTGCCAACACCGCAGTCATGAACATGTTGCTTGAGATGCAAGCCAAGGGTGATGATCTAGATCCAGTGGAAGAGGTCAAAGGAAAATTAGCCCGCAAGGAAAAAATCATGGGATTTGGGCATCGGGTCTATAAAACACTCGATCCACGCGCTGTTCACCTTCAAAAAATGTCGAAGCAACTCTCCGAGGAGACCGGACATATGAAACTATATGAATGGTCCGTCGCGATGCTAGAAACCATGAAAAGCGAGAAAAACATCGATGCAAACGTCGATTTCTTCTCTGCAACCGTGTACTACTCCATAGGAATCCAGCCCGATCTCTACACCTGTATTTTTGCGATGTCGCGTGTCTCTGGATGGACGGCTCACTTTATGGAACAAAGCGATAATAACCGCTTAATTCGCCCTCGCGCCATGTATATCGCTGACAAAAATCTCGACTGGACTCCTATCGAGCAACGATAACTGCGTTATTTCACGACGAAATTTAGAATACGTCCTGGGACATAGATCTCTTTGACGAGGGTCCCTTCATTTAGATATTTTTTCACATTGGGTTCTGCTTTTGCGAGCTCGAGGACCACTTTTTGATCCTCCACATGAGCTGTCGCAACATCGATCGTTCCACGCACCTTCCCATTAACCTGCACAGCCAGTGTGACTTCATCCTCCACCAAGTAGGCCTCCTCATACACTGGCCAAGATGTAAGACTAATGCTTTGATCGTGTCCAAAGCGCTCCCATAACTCTTCGGCAATGTGGGGAGCGAACGGATGAAGTAAACATAAGAACGGTTCTGCAATCGACCGAGGCATACTTGACCACCCATTAGCCTCATTTACAAAGATCATCAACGTGGAGATGGCCGTATTCATCCGTAATCCTTCGATATCCTCTGTCACCTTCTGAATGGTTTGATGTAGGAGGCGTAATTGCTCTTTGGTGGGTTCTTGGTCTGTAATCGAATCCTGCAGTTCCCCGGTTTGGTCATGAATCAACAGCCTCCATACGCGGCCCAAAAAGCGATACACCCCTTCGACGCCTTTGGTGGACCATGGTTTGACTTGCTCCAAAGGCCCCATAAACATTTCATAAAGCCGAAGCGAATCTGCGCCATATCTCTCCACCACATCATCTGGATTAATCACATTACCTCGAGACTTCGACATTTTATGAGCCTTAGCTTCCACCTCTACCCCAGATGTAAGATGGACAAAGCTATCACCTCGTTTCTCAACTTCATCTTCAGCGCAACGTACAGCGTTAATTTCTGCTGTAGGATCACTTTCCAGAATAGCATCACGTTCTTTCTTGGTGATCCACGCCCCGTTGTGTTGAAAGGCTGTGAATTCCAGTTCCCCAAGGATCATCCCTTGATGGACTAATTTTTTGAAAGGCTCCGTGGTCGACACCACGCCTGCATCATACAATACTTTATGCCAGAAACGCGCATACAACAGGTGGAGTACGCTATGTTCAGCGCCTCCAATGTATAAATCAACCTGTTTCCAAATGGCTTCCGCCTCGGGATCCAAGGGACCCTGGGTATAATGTGGACTCATATACCGCAGATAATACCAACACGAGCCCGCCCACTGAGGCATGGTATTGGTTTCTCGCACGGCCTCCTTGCCACCAAAAGACGTTTTTACCCAATCGGTGGCTTTGGCCAAGGGTGGCTCCCCTTTTTCACTTGGCTTGTAATCTTCGACTTCGGGCAGCAAGACTGGCAAGTCATCCGTAGATAAAGGCTGAGGCTTTCCATCCACATGCACAATTGGGAAGGGTTCTCCCCAATAACGTTGACGCGAAAACAACCAGTCACGAAGTTTGTACTGAGTCTTGCGGCGACCCACGGATTGCTCCTCTAACCAATCCATCATCGCCTCTTTTGCCTCGGCGATATGCATGCCGTTCAAGAACCCACTCTCGATCGCTGGTCCGTCACCCGTGTAGGCACCCCCTTCAAACTCAGCAGGTGGCTGAACCGTGCGAACAATCGGTAAATCAAAGGCTTTTGCGAAGTCATAATCCCTTTCATCTTGACCTGGAACCGCCATGATAGCTCCCGTACCGTAGTGCCCCAGGACATAATCAGCAATCCAAATAGGAACTGGTTGATCATTTACGGGATTGATAGCAAATGCACCGGTAAAGACTCCAGTCTTCACTTTGGACAATTCTTGGCGCTCTAAATCTGATTTTTGAGCCGCTTGGTCTATGTAGGCGCGTGCCTCTAACTCCTGATCTGGCGTTAATAAGTCCTCCACTGCAGGATGCTCGGGCGCAAGAACCATGCAGGTAGCTCCAAAGAGTGTGTCTGGGCGTGTCGTAAAGACGGTGATATGTGCGTGTGATGCATTCTGGGTGTGTGATGCATTAGAGGCTAGAGTCGAGGCGTTTTGAACAGCAAAATCAATCTCTGCACCCACACTTTTACCAATCCAATTGCGCTGCATAGCTTTGGTCGATTCAGGCCAATCAAGATCATCCAATCCATCTAGCAGCTGCTCAGCATACTCCGTAATCCGAAGCATCCATTGTCGCATGGGACGACGAATTACGGGATGCCCACCCACCTCACTCACGCCATCGACGACCTCTTCATTGGCCAAAACCGTTCCAAGTGCAGGACACCAGTTGACAGGCACTTCTGCTTGATAGGCTAACCCACGCTCATACAGTTTGAGAAAAATCCATTGAGTCCACCGATAATACTCAGGGTCAGTTGTATTGACCTCACGCGACCAATCATAGGAAAACCCGAGCATTTTGAGCTGAGATTTAAACTTAGCTATGTTTTCACGAGTCGTTTTTTCTGGATGAGTCCCCGTTTTAATGGCGTATTGCTCCGCAGGAAGTCCAAAAGCGTCCCACCCCATCGGATGTAGCACTGCAAAACCTTGTGCTCGCTTGGCCCTGGCTAGTATATCGGTCGCAGTGTACCCTTCCGGATGCCCTACATGAAGCCCACTTCCACTAGGGTAGGGAAACATGTCCAATACATAATAGGTAGGACCCTCTGGCTTTTCAGGCGTTTTAAACGTTTGGTGCTCATCCCAATACGCCTGCCATTTTGATTCAATTTGTGATGGATCGTATTTATTCATGGCCAAAAGGTACGATTCCCGCCATCATGATGCACAGCTTCATGATTCATGGGATTGTGAAGGAAGGTTAAGGACCCATGACAACGGATTTTCTCCATCAGGGGTCCAATGAATAGGTGGGCGTTGTGCAAGCTCTAAAGGCTCGGTTTTGGACTCAACTCTCGATTTGGACGAGGGTTCAGCCCTATTTCGTGAGCTTTGAGAGGTATGCTCCCTAGTATTCACTGAGTAAACGGATTGAATTTGAGCTGCTTTTCGAGAGTCATCGAACCATTTTTCCACCTGAGATCTATCCCCTTGCACCCAATACACAACACCCGGAATTGTCGAGAAGAGCGATTCATTGGGTTCAAAAACATAATCAGGAGCTTCACGGATAAGTAGGTGGTCCACCCAAATATGAGCAATTTGATTCGCTGCGCACCATCCACGCTCCATAACCCTTTCTTCGGAAACAGGCGACTCATCTTGATTAGAGTCCATAATGACGGCCTCCATAGAGTCCACCATCGCACACGAGTGTTGATAAAACGATAAAGGCTGTGCACTGACAATGAGCCCCACTGATCGACACCCTTTTCCTTGGTATAAGAGCATCGCTTCTGCCAGAGCCTTCAACTCGGAAGAGTGTAAAGGAGACTGTTGATCATCCAACACAGCTATCGAGGCCTCAGCTCTACGAACAAGAGTTGCAGCAGGCGTATCATGTGCGGATGCGTCGGCAACAAATTGCTTTTGAATCATTTCCCACGTCGATTCATTGCCTGTAAATATCCATGCTTGAATGGGGCGATTGAGTGAATGCACCAACCCAGCTGCATCGGTCGACCATGCCAGCTTCTGGCCAAGTTTTGGCTCTTGTTGACACAGGTACTCCAGCCATGCTTGCATCAACGCAGAATCTCGTCTACTCAGTTTTCCCGCATAAAAGCCCCCTGCAAGACAAATGGCAAGCATATCTTGCAGTCCAACCATGGGAATATTGCCTGCATGAACACAACATATGAGCATCGAGTCGGGAATACCTGACTCGTTCAGATTTGACGATTTTGCAAATCCATTAGGCCAACTTTGCCTAACCCACGCCTGAAGTGATTCTACCGTGATAGCCTCGGCAAGGTGCTTAAGCTGAAAGACAACATCCGCACGCGTATGCCCGCTTTGTGACACCTGATCTGTAAGGAGTGGCTCCATCTGCGAGCTTGGCTGGTGAATCCACTCTTGCCACCTCTTGCCCAAGATCTCTGCTCTGCCTAGAGCGGCCTCTAGTCCACCACGTAAATCAGGCTTCATCGCATTATCCATCCACATCCACCATATAATTACAGCCTCGAGCCACAGATTTTTCACGTCTCCCAAGCACTTGAATCGCTCCATCCTCTCGCTGTATGGCTAAATCATCCGTCAAAAACCAAGGGCAGCTATTGATGTTACCCGCGTCCATCACCCCTAAACGACCCACAGAGCCGTGCGGTATTGATTGAAGGGGGTGATTCACGTCTTTGACCACAAATCGTGCCAATCGTGTGGGAGTAAACCATACACCATCCATGGAATACGCTTGAGAGGTCATTTCACACATCCCATATTCAGAGTGAATCTGGCTTCGAGGAACTCCAAAACCCTCACTCAAGCGGTGATGCAAGACTTCACGAGATAGCTCACGTCGATGGGTTTTCATACCCCCGGTTTCAATGATGATGGAGCCCTGTGGAAGTCGCATGGGTGCATGACCCTTCGTGGATTCACCTGCACCCCCTATTGACATCCCTTCTTCCATCCCATCTACAAAATCGACCAGGCCAAAAGCAGCCCCAAAGAGCA
>Ga0129342_1001139_pt1 | contig 11886 bp, 14 predicted proteins | sample CPBDNA_5_FD_94426 | JGI IMG/M metagenome (GOLD analysis project Ga0129342, IMG submission 94426) | Freshwater to marine salinity gradient microbial communities from Chesapeake Bay, USA - CPBay_Sum_15_0.2_DNA | ecosystem: Environmental > Aquatic > Marine > Coastal | place: USA: Chesapeake Bay...
TAGAGGAATAATATATCGCATTTTAGTTATTTAAAGATAATTGTTAATATAATTCCTATGAACATAACAAATGATAATGATGCCAAAACAGGTAACTTTTTCATTATGCCTTTTCGCCAAAAATCAGGTTCTTTACGCCAGGTATCCGTATCTTTCCAAAATTTTGAGTCTTTCTTTTCTGTGTGCATGTCAATTTAAATATATAAAAAATATCTTAACATAATTATACTAAAACTTATTTTCTCACTAAATTTATTGTTAATATGTCTTATGAATTATAATGTTGATGTTTTGATTATAGGCGCAGGAGCTGCAGGTCTAATGTGTGCTATCGAATCTGGAAAGAGGGGAAAGTCAGTCATTGTTGTTGATCATTCAAATAAAATAGGCGAGAAAATCCGTATATCTGGCGGCGGTAGATGCAATTTTACGAATTTACATACTAGTTCGAATAATTTTTTATCACAAAATACTAATTTTTCTATATCTGCTCTTAATCAATATACTCAGTTTGATTTTATCAAACTAATTAAAAAGCATAATATCGCCTATCATGAGAAAACTCTTGGTCAATTATTTTGTGATGATAAATCCCAATTGATAATAGATATGCTGCTGTCAGAATGCAATAAAGCAAATGTCACAATAAAAAAAGAATTTATTGTTGATAAAGTAAAAAAAATTGACAACCAATTTTCTATTAATAGTAATAATGATACTTATATTTCAAAATCTCTTGTAATTGCAACTGGAGGACTCTCCATACCGAAAATAGGTGCAACTGACTTTGGTTATAAGCTTGCAAAGCAATTTAATATAAATGTTATTAACACATCACCTGCATTGGTACCATTTACATTTACAGATGAAATATTAGATATGTGTAATCAATTATCAGGATTATCATTTAATTCAAAAATATCTTATGAAAATATTTCATTCGAAGAAGGAATGCTATTTACACACCGTGGACTTAGTGGTCCATCAATATTACAAATATCATCTTACTGGGACAAGGGTAACAACATAAATATTAATTTCCTTCCTGATCATAATTTTGATGAAACTATTAATCAAAAGAGAGCAACAAGTCCAAAGCAAAGCATTGTAAATATCTTATCTGAACTTTTACCGAAAAGATTTGTTAGTATGTTTTGTAAGAAATATAACTACTCAGGAAATATCTCTGAGATTTCAAAGCAGTCAATAGATAATATTCGTAATCATTTTACAAAATGGACTATAGCTCCAAAAGATACTGAAGGTTACCGCACAGCTGAGGTGACAAGAGGTGGAATCGATACAGATGAATTATCATCAAAAACCATGATGTCTAAGAAATATCATGGCCTTTTCTTTATAGGAGAGGTGGTTGATGTAACAGGCCATCTTGGCGGACATAATTTTCAATGGGCATGGTCATCTGGTTATGTCGCTGGACAACATACTTAATAATATTACAAAAGCGATAATAATTTACTAAATATCACCTTCTTTTATAAAAACACCATCAATCATTTTTCCTTTTCTATCTTTAATATCATTGTAAGCGACTTCAAGACAATCATTCATTTTCAATCCATTTCTAACCATAATATTTATTAACACTACCATCATATCTCCAATATCATCACGTATATCTTTTCCTTTACATAAACTATCGGATAACTCTCCTGCTTCTTGTATTAATTTAAGATATTGATCTTTATCTGTACTTCCATCGATAAGGTTTCTATCTTTATGCCACTGTGCAATTAATTGTTCATAATTCATTTCTGTCATTATCTCTCTCTCGTTTATCTAATATATTTATAACTATTTAGGTTAAAGTTTACAATAATAACTTGTATTCTTCTCAATGAGGTGTAAATTGAGCTCAGTTATCGGCTATTAATTACATAACTCAATATTTTTCCGCAACTTTAAACAGATAGCACCAGTAAATATCTCTAACTAAGATAATTATTAATTTAACTTTAAGGATATAAATGAATAATTTTGAAAACTTTGGATTGTCTAAGAAAATGAATAATGCATTAGCAGATATGAAGTTTGTAAAACCTACTCCTATTCAGATAAAAGCTATACCAATTGTACTAAATGGTTCAGATATATTAGGGTCAGCTCAAACTGGTACAGGTAAAACTGCTGCTTTTTGTATACCAATCATAGAAATGTTATCAAAAGATGAAAAATCTATAGCTTTAATTATGATGCCAACAAGGGAATTAGCTAGACAAGTTATAGATGTAATTAATCAACTAACTAATAATGGCGATAAGATTAAATCAGCATGCCTGATAGGCGGTGAAGCATTAAGAATTCAGATTAGACAATTAAAAGATCACCCAAGGATTATAGTCGGCACTCCTGGGAGAATTAATGATCATCTAGAAAATAAAAAGATTGATTTGAAGAACTGTACTTATTTAGTTTTAGATGAAACCGATAGAATGTTAGATATGGGTTTTGGCAAACAAATTGATAAGATATTTAAATATCTGCCAATTAAAAAACAAATACTACTTTTTTCAGCAACTTTACCAGATAAAATTATAGAATTATCAAAAAAATATTTACATGAGCCTGAAAGAGTAGCAATAAAGTCTGACAATGTCCTTCTTACTAATATTGATCATAATATTCTTAATATTGACCACAATAAAAAATATAAAGAATTACTTAATCAGCTTTCTACTCGTGAAGGTTCAGTGTTAATATTTGCAAAAACTAAATTTGGCACACAAAGGATGGCAAAAAAACTTTGTGAAGATGGATTTAAAGCTGATGCCCTTAATGGAAATCTAAATCAAAATAAAAGGGATAGGGTAATGTCAGACTTTAGGTTTAAGAAATTTAAAGTACTTGTCGCAACAGACATTGCATCAAGAGGTCTTGACATAGATCACATTCAGCATGTTATAAATTATGATTTGCCTCAGGTTGCAGAAGATTATATTCATCGAATTGGCAGAACGGGTAGAGCAGGATCATCTGGTTCTACTATATGTTTTGTTTCACCAGAAGAGCAGAATATTTGGGATGAAATATATTATCTTCTACATCCTGATACAGCTAAGAAACCAAAAAAGACTAATAGTAGAGCTGTAAGAAAAAGAAGTAGGGAATCATTGAGACAAAAAAAACCCACAAGAAGCTTTTCAAAAAGTAACGGTCCAAGAAGAAGAAATAATTCTATCATAGGAAAAGACACACAAAAAAAATCAGAGGGTAAAAAAAAATCTAATCAAAAGAAACATTCAAAAAATACAGTATCTAGATCTACAAAAACCGATACCGGTAAAAAAGAACCCTATAGTAAAACTAATTCGAGATCAGCTAGCAAAAAACCATTCTTTAGTAAAGCTAAAGGAAGATCTAAAGTATCTAGGCACAGCAGTCGCTAAGATTAAATATTTTTTTAATTAGTGATGAGTGATGAATCTTAATTTTTAAGCCAATATTGGTAGATTTCAATATAAAAGTAAATGCTATCCTAAGAGGATCATTAGTATTTTTTAGTCTAAGAATAAAAACACCCATTACAGCTATAAGCTCTTTTTCTATGATTGTATTTATCTCATCAATTTCAATATCTTCAAAATCATTTAATGCAAAACCGCTATCTTCTGGGTACTTACCTCCGATAAAATATGAAAGAGCATCATCCGAAGTATTTCGAAAAACTACATCATTAGTTAGTGTAGGTTTAAATAAAACTAATTCTTCATTAAAGAGGTAATGATTATCAACAAAGTTACGTGCCAGTTCTTTATAATCGTTATTTGCGATGTATGCTTCCTGAATAAGTATTATTTCATCTTTCCACGAAGAAATGAATTCTATTATATTTTTATCTGTAATCATGATTTCTATATATTTAAAAAATACATCATTATCTCTACCATGACTACATAAATTAACGTAATGACAAAAAAGAAGGAAACTATTCCTGCTAAGAGATAACTTAGGTTTCTATTAAGTATTTTGTTATTCAATAATACTATTGCTATAAAAAATAATAAAACTAAAATAAAAATATCTTTCATAATTGATTATAATCAAAATGTGTATTTAGTATTAATAACAATCCAATTAAGGTCTTTTCCAACAGATTTCATTTTACTTCGATAATTCACGTTTAACCTTAGTGAATTAAAAAACTTTCTAGTAACACCAAAACGCAAGTAATCATAAGATAACCCTGATCCTATAGGCGTCCCTTCACTTATATCTTCACCAACGCCCAGCTCACCAAAAAATCTATAATCATCCATTATGAAATTTTTTCCTACTTTAATATGATGTGAAGTTTTAGTGTAGTTTGAATCATTGAACCACAACTCCTGCCTTGTTGCTATATATGTTTCTGCACTTGATGTAGGTACTATAAAAATATATACCAATAAAAATTGAATTATTCTGAACATTTATCTCTCCCATTTATTTTTTCAATTGCCATAAACTTGCGGAACTATCTGAATCTATTAAGAAAATTTCTCCATTATTATTTATTTCAATATCTCTAATTCTTCCTATAAGATCTTCAAAAATTATATATTGATTTTTAATAACCCCTTTTTCAAAATCGAGTCTAAACAAAGTTTTGCTTTTCAGAGAGGTTACTAATACATCACCATCCCATTCGGGAAACTTATTACCACTATAAATGAGTATATTACTTGGTGCTATTGAAGGCACCCATGTCCATAATGGTTTTGTAAAGCCTAGCTTCCAGTTACTTCCATCTCCAATTTTAGTTCCTACATAGTTCTTTCCGCCCCAGCCTATAATCTTCCACCCATAATTTTCTCCTTTTTTAACTTCTCCAAAGAAGTCACCACCTCTAGCTCCATGATTTGAAATATAAATCTTATTATCAAATGGGGAAAGGGACATTCCTTGTGGATTTCTTACGCCAATTTGATAAACCTCTGGTAACCAATCTGGTTTATCAATAAACTTTGGATTATCTTTTGGTATTGATCCATTCAAATGTATTCTTATTATACTACCTAGATGGTTCGTTACATCTTGTGCAATCATACCTTTTCCACGTTCACCAACAGTTGCATACAAGTAATCATCTTTGATAACAATCCTAGAGCCAAAATGATATCCACTATCGATCGGAGGTTCTGCTCTAAAGATATTTTGGAAATTTATTTTTCTATCATTGTATAATCCTCTTGCTATAGATGTTGATGACTTTCCATCACCTCTGTCTTCAGAGTAACTAACATATACATAGTCATCATGATATAAAATATCAAGTAATCCTCCTTGACCGTAATAATAAAAATCTAAGTCATGCTCAATCTCAAATTTATCGCCTGTTACGCTATTGACATTAATTAAAGAACCTGTTTTTTCTGTAATAAGTAAAGATTTATGATCTATAAATGTCATACCCCACGGCTCATTAAGATTGCTAGAGATTTCAATGACACTATAGCTACTCTCAGATGCATGCACATGATGTACACACACAGAAAGCATTAATATAAATACAATATTTTTCATAACATTAAAAAAAAGCATAAAATAATTTTAATTACCGTCTAGAATAAAATATAATATGCTTGTAACCAATAATATAGAAATGAATCAGCTAATTCCTCATTTAATTATAAATTCTAACAAAGAGCGTATTTCTATATTGCTTTATTTAAAATTAATTCTACTACCCTTCGTGCTGTTCTCTTCAGTTGCACTATCTCAAGTATCAGAAGAGAATAAGAAACTATTTGATTTACTGATAATATCTAACCCCAATGCTAAACCACCTCTGTTTATAAAAGATATTGATGGCAATAGAGTCATTAGCTCAAAAATAAAAGGTATAGACATTGATACGTGCAGTCTTCTTGATAGAAATGAAAGAGAACAATATGATCGGGTTTTTATGTTTATTGAAACTAAAGTAGATAAAGACAAATTATTTTTACTTGATGTTCACAAAAATTATCAGGGTATTGGTATACATGATGTTCTTACATTAGGCTCTGAAAAAGTAAGTATGCATTTATCAAGCTTGGGCAAAGGTCTTGATTTAAATGTAAAATGTCGTCTCATCAGGCAAAAACCAGGTTCTCCTACACCAAGAAAGGTAAAAGAAAGTTCCTTTGTTTGGGATGATGATGAGATTGTAGTTCTACCAAGATATATGTTTGATATCTTTAATATGTGGTTTGATCAATACAACAATGTTGTCTCATTTAGTAAGAATGATGTCATACACACAGTTTCATATGACTCTCTTCTTGAAATGTCCAATGCTATTAAGAAAAAAGAGCAAGCTAAAATTGATAAATACAATCAGTTTGTAGAAAAAATTAAACAACAAGCTAATACCGACGATATTAAATACACCATTGGATTGAGATTAAATCAAGATGGACAAAATCGTTGCACTGTAGCTTATTCATCAGAAAACGATAGTGGCCCAAAAGTAATTGGACACAATCTAATATTATCTGATAAATATGATAAAAAACCATCTCATCAATTTAAAAAAGTTTACAAAGATATTAATGATGCATATTTAGAAATTAAAGAAAACAAATCTCAATGTTCTTATTTCATTGACTATCCTAAAAATATTGTAAAGCTTCATGATGCTCTTAAATCGGATAAAATTATAACAACTTACTCTACATCTATTTCTAGCGATGAAACCTTAAAGAGATTTGCGTTATATCAAGGTTATCGATCATATGCAGACTATAGTTTTATCAGTGCCCTCAAAGGTAATAAATCACAACTTGATCAGCTTAAAAAGTTTAAAGTTACTAATATAGATAAGTTTTATGAGCTTGAATCAAAGATGATCAAATCTGATTATTCTAAAGATAAAGGAATAAAAAATGTACTTATGTACTTGAAAGATCTGCAGGTAGCTCGAGAAAAAGGGATTGATATTTTAAAGCAAAGAGATGCTAGATTAGCAAAAGAAAAGAAAGCAAAAGAAATTGCTGATGCTCAAAGAAAAAAAGATGCTGAGGAGGCGGCAATTAGAAGAAAAGAGCAAGCTGCAAGATATGCTAAAGAACATCCTTATAAGGCTGTAATTTCATGTGGCATGAATGGCAATCATATTAATATAATGGCTTGTTTTGTTGGTGCTGGGCGATACGGTGCTGATACTCAACTTGAAATCACTAATGGTTCATTTTATAAGCTATATCCATCACATAATGTTAATCGTGCCGGGAGAGAGACTAGGGCAGGTCTTGAAATTGATTTAAAATCTAACTTCAAAATAAAAGCACAAAACTCTGCTGATACTCTAATTTTAGATGTTAAAATATACGACAGATTAACTAATAAAGTATTATTTAATAAAAGTGCTGCTAAGTATGGCGCTATTGTTATCAGCAACTGAGGAAAAAAATGAAATCTAATCTAAAAATTGTCTATATGGTAATGTTAACTTTAATTATATCTGCTTGTTCATCTAATCCAGCTGATGATATGGAAACAGGTATTCAATACACTTATTATCCTGATGGATCATGTAAAGATAGAGACAATAATAAATGTGTAACAAAAGAATTTATAAATGAAATTTGTGAATCTTCAGATGATATTGGTGTTACAAAATTTGTAGCCACCTCTTATTCAGTAGGTCCAGCTTTTAAAGCACTTGCTAATGCTAATGGAGTTAGTACAAAAATTATTATGGATAATAATACCTGTTTTGTTAAATTGACAACTGGCGGTATGTATAGAGGTACAGATAGAATGCTTACACGTACTTGTCAGGTTTATCAATTCATTAAAAGCCCTAGTACAGGTAAATTACTAATAAGTGGCACTGATCTATCTGGTTGTTTTACTAGAGGTATGTAGTTCACTTATAATTGCTTACAAGTGGACCTAGAATTAGTAATTTTTGATAAAGAGTTTCTAGCTTTTTGTGAAATACAACATAACCTAATATCTCATGATAACCCACAATAGCATTTTCATCCTGATTGGTAATCAGATATTGTGACTTCATTCCACTTCTAAATTGAATATTAATATTATTATCTATGCTCAAATATATTGGTCCACTGCCATCATCATAAAAACGTGAATATTCAGATTTATTAGCAGAACAAGCACTCAAGATAATCACTAAACAAATACTAAGCTTATTCGTATTGTAATACTTTAATATAAAAATCTAATGCACGTTAAAAATATTATCACTCAAAGGTCATCCATTACGCCCTGTATGCGGCACTTTTATATTACAATTACTTCTTATAAATGGTAACCATTCATTTCTATATACGCTACCAGCAATGAATTGGAAATACATGTCTTGACCTGTACCCCACATATTCCATAAAGAACGTTGATATCTAATACATTGATTAGCAATTTTTTCTTGTTGTAATTGTCTTTGTTCTTCATCCTTAATTGCTCGATTCCATCTATTTTTTGAGTTGATCAATTCCTTTGCTAACAATGTTTGATCTATATTTTTTTTAGATAATCTTGCTTGTAATTTTTCAAAATCATCTGTAGGACATGAACCATAGATAAGGCCGCCAATTTCTTTTTTCGATAAATCGATATCGGCCTGTCTCTTTGATACTGATTTTTTATTTTTATTATCTTCTAATGCTTTGTCTATATGAAATGAAATAAGGGCATCAGATTTAATAATTTTACTATTATGATCAATTTTTCTATCAGTTAGTTTTGCATCAATAGTCCATGAACTGTTTCCAAATGCGAGATGAGTAGGGTTAATATAATAAATTTTCTCATGCGATGCAGATTCTTTTATATACTCTGTAGAAATCTTATCTTCAAGTGCTTGTTCAGGTAATGAAAAACTCGATGCTTCCTTTTTAGTTTTCATTAATAATATATCAGTAAGCGCACTTAAACTACTCTCTTCAAGTAGCAATTGCCCCTGATAAAGTGTCTTGACACCATTTGAGTCAGTTTTAATTTGCATATAATTAATCAAACCGTCTTTGATATCACCGCATGAATCGAAGTGTTTTATATTTTTTTGACTCGCTACACCTTTAAATGGACTGTCTGCACCATTTCTTATTAGTACTTTATCACCAAAATATACGTCTTTAAGAACCTCTTTTTTTATCTCATATAAAGCATTTATCTCGCTTTTTTTCTTTTTAATAGCTAATAATTTTCTTTCTTCAATATTTTTTTCATATGTAACTGTCATATTGTAGTATTTTTTAAATAACGATTGATTTGTTTGTAAATTTTTATTGTTGAATACGATATCCTTAATTGTTTTAAAATTCTCGTCAATGTTATCAATCAGCGCACTCGCAATATCATATGCCTCTGGAGATATATCGTTTATCTTATTATTTTCAAAAACAGGATATGTCAGCCTTGTATAATCGCTTTTCATCAATTGTGATGGAAATTTTGGTGATGAATTCTCATTTTTAAAAAATGTATATGTTTGATTTATTACTTTTTTCTTTAAATCTAAAACTAATTTTATTCCGGTATATTTTTTATCTTGTATGGCATAAACGAAAACTATTCCATCAAATTCTGGTTTAGATGATCTTCTAGTCAGAACTTTATATTTTTTTTTATCAAATTCTATGTCATAGACTAATTCTTCTTCCGCGGAATTTGATAAATACATCACGTCATTTTCAGCTATCCAAATAATATTTTTTGATTGACGATCATTCGTATATGATGAGAAGTAATTATCAATACATCCTGATTTACATTTAGTATAACCAATAAAGCGATTATTTCTAATAATGCCCGATCGTATTTTATCGGGATCTTTTATATTATTTCCGTATTGCTCGTACCATAGACCAGTAATCAATTTATTAGATTTTTCGTGGAAGCCACTGAAGCCTCGAAAGAATTTATTGTCTGTCATAAGATAATAATTTGAATTTTTTGATATGAAAAAAGATAAATCATTGTCAGTATTTTGAGTACTGTAATATAGAACTCCTTCTTTATTTCTACTATGAATATGATCAAATCGTGTCTCATATTTTTTTAGTGATAAAGTCGAAACGTTTTCATCAGGCAAAGCCATATCTGAGACTACACAACTAGTTAGCAGATAAGTTAATGTTAAAAGCTTCTTCATATCGTTAATAATTATAGCATTGAGTTATCAATGTGATATTTTTTATAGCCTCCCTGACCGAATCATGTCTATTATTTTATATGATAAAGTATCCATGTATCAACTTTTGAGGTAGTAGAGTGAGCACAGATTAAATAAAAGATATAATCTATTTTAGATTTTAAAAACATGAGGATATTTATTACTGATATGTACATAAATGCTCAACACATGACAGAGAAATTTGTCGATGAAATACTTCATCATAAAAACCATAAAGATCAATCCTGAGAATTTATCCTAGATAAGCTTCGGCCATATTAAATAAGATGCACGTATATTAATACAACTCTTATTTACACGCTATACAGATCAAATATAACAGCCTATGTCACTCAATCTAAGTTATGAGCAATATAGTTTTAGAAAGATATAACTTATAAGTAGTAATATATATCCAGACACCATAAGGCAAAGCATAACTATAATTATTTGTAATTAAAACAAAACCATAATATGCTGTTATTAGTGAGCGAGGTTACGATGGAAACTTCATATGTATGGTTTTTTAAGCTCTTAACAAATATATGCTATGCAATTGGGTTTATAGTTGGATTTGCTGCAGGTCATGAACTCTTACTAGACATCTATCCTGATTATGGAATATTTATTTTCTTAGCATGGTTTTTCTTTATGCTAGAACTGTTCTATGTAATACCTTTCTATCCAGCATTCATGCATGGTGACTGGACTTATACTTATATATCAATTCCAGCTTTTTTAATAGGTATTATAATCTCAAATACTTTTGTAAAAAAAATGCATTAACTATTAATAGCAACAATCCACACACGCCCTATATAGATTATCTTAGTGCATTATTGTCATGCCTCTAGTGAATGATAACAATCCTGATGCTAAATATTTTAAATTTTATTAATCTACTATTGAGATATAATAAAGTTAATAAACAATTTATAAAATCTTATGGGAAATGTATATGAGTGATTTTAAAATACACACAGTTGAGACAGCACCAGATGAATCAAAAGATATCTTACAAAAAATTAATGATAAATGGGGTTTTATACCAAATTTCATGGCGGTTATAGCAGAATCTCCAGCAATGCTAGAAAGTTATATGGCAATTAATGATATCTTTGACAAAACTTCATTAACAGAAACGGAAAGACAGATTATCCTCATGACCAATGCAAATAAACATGAATGTCCCTATTGCATGGCTGCACATACAACTGTCTCACAAATGGCAAAAATTCCTGATGATGTAATTGAGTCTCTGAGGGACAACAAACCAATTAAAGACAAAAAATTGGAGGCTTTGCGTAAATTTACTTCTATCATAAATGAGACACGTGGATGGCCAAGTAAAAATGAAGTAAATGATTTTCTTGCTGCTGGTTATAGCAAAGAGGTAATATTAGATATTATTGTAGGAACTGCAATGAAAGTCATGTCAAATTACACTAATCATATAACAGATACAAAGATTGATGAAGTATTCGAAACGAATGCATGGGGTAAATAACTATTTTACAAGAATGCTTATAGATAGCATCAAAAAAAATGTTCAACCATCAGTATAATTTTATTTTATTTGGGAGACTGGCTGGGGGACTGTGTGATACTAGAGTTATCTAAGTATTATAAACCCTGATGAATTTAACTATTGACACCTCCCCGCCCGAGAAGCACTACCATAATTATATAGACCTATATACTTCATGAATTAATTGTAAGGTATTTAATTCTAAAGATATTTTGTCCTATACAGGTCAATA
>Ga0129342_1001140_pt1 | contig 11875 bp, 4 predicted proteins | sample CPBDNA_5_FD_94426 | JGI IMG/M metagenome (GOLD analysis project Ga0129342, IMG submission 94426) | Freshwater to marine salinity gradient microbial communities from Chesapeake Bay, USA - CPBay_Sum_15_0.2_DNA | ecosystem: Environmental > Aquatic > Marine > Coastal | place: USA: Chesapeake Bay...
GGAGTGGCTATTGCCAGCATCGCCACGGCCAGCACACCCGCGAGTGCAGCCCTCGCCGTGCTCCGCATCCTAATTGCCGTCATCTCAGGTATCACCACTCATGGTCGAGGAGTCAGGGTCGCTGGGGCACCCGTTTGGCCGTGTGCGTCAATGAGGGATCGGGGGCGAACGCCATGTTGGGCTCACCCTGCCGGTTCGTCCCCGTGAGAGGGGTGCACACCCCACCGGTGGAGACATCGCCGCCGTTCCACACCTGCCGAACGCAGTTGCGCAACGCCAACTGCCCCCAGTAGCCGGGGTGGAAGCCCTCCTCTAGTGTGACAGCGCCCACGGGGGCGAGCTCGATCTCCTTGACCCACTCCGACTTGTCCGCTGCCTTCTTGTTGCGCCAGCTCTTGACCCCGCCGCGGTCTTCGACGTTGAAGGAATTGACGCGCTTGGAATTCTTATGGCACAACTCGTGCCCGCGGAAAGCATCGGAGTTGTCCAACTGCACCAGTCGCAGGTGGCCATTCTGATTCTCGAAGTAGGCCTTCGCCTCCAGCGCCGCCTCACGGATCGTCTCGTTGATGGTCGGAAGGACCGTCTTGATGGCCCAGTCAGCGTCGACATCCCGGAATCCGCAGCCGCCCTTGGCGTGGCGATAATCGACCTCGTAGGTGCCGTCGGGGATCTCGTCGAATTCGGTGTAGCGCATCATGTCTTTCGTTGCGATGGGCTTGGGGTACAGGGTCTGCACGAGGGTCCAGGTGCCGTCAGCGTGACCTGCGCGCCGCATCGCCCAGACGATCTCCTGAATGGCCGTCTTGACTTCACCGCGAACGCGGTCCTGCCACGATTCTGACACAAACGCCTGGAGTTCCTCGCGGTCCTTGCAGTTGCCAGAACTCAGGTAATCCAAGACACATTTCGTCACGATGTCGCCGAAGTGGAAGTTGTTGCCCCCGATCGAGAGCACCACCATCTTGACGTCGCGACCCCGGGCGAACTGAGCAAGCATCTCCGCCTGACCCATAACGGGTCCGAACTGCTCCAGATCCAACTGGGGGAAATCGTCAGGCCCTGCCGCATCGACGCCAGGCTTCCAGGTCCACGAAAATGGCTGGCCGGTGTTGCTGTCGCGGAGGGCGCCCGGGATCGCCTCCGACACCGTGATGGCACCACTGCAGGCGAAATTCACCGACTTTGCGACGGTGATATGGATCATCGCCGCCAGTGAGCGATGACACGCCTCGATTGTCTCGCCCTCTTGGTAGTCGTAGTAGGCGCGCTCGCCAGTATCGATCTCGCTGCGCAGACCGGGAAGCAAGCTTGCATTGCCCGCCCAACGCCCTCCTTCGCCGGAGATGAAGGAGTCACCGAGGGACACGACCCATGGGGCATCCGACTCGTAGCAGGGCTCGGCCCCCGGGCGAGGTGGGCCCGCGACGGAGCAGGAGCGGCTATCCGCGGTGGTCACCGTGATCTCAGCCGGCTCCCCCCAGCCGAGACTCAAGGGGGACGTGGCCTGGACAATGACCGTGTACGTGCGTCCGGGCCACAGCTTGCTCAACTTGACGTACGGCTCGGATGTCTTGAGAACCATCCACTTCTGCGGCCGGTAGTCGGCGGAGTACAGGACGCGGTACCCCGAAACCGCCCATTGATCCTCGGGCCTCTCCCAGCCGATGATGGCGAAGTCTCGACCCTTCTTGGTCTCCTGCACGTACGTCTGGAGGTTTCGGACGGGAGGAATGTCGTCATCGACGTCGAGGTACGACGGAGGCACCTGCCGCGGATCTGCAACATCGGCGCTCGCCACATGACCGAAGGCAAGCAGGCCGGATGCCACGCTGACCACGGCTGCGAGTGCTAGCACCCGACGAGAGCGGGTCCCTGATCGGCGATTCAGCGTCGTCCCCATGTCAGATCACCACGATGTCCTGATGGACAAGGCGCTCACCCACGGTCTTGCCCGCGGCCCCGGCATTGCCATCGCTGCGAATCAACTCGAACTGCTCGAACACGATGCGGTAGCGCCCATTGGGGCGGCTCCCCGGCACGGCGAGGCGCCCGGTCCATGTCGCTGAGCCATTGCCCTGCACGCGTCCGCTGAGCACCACGGTCTGCAACTGCGTCCACGCCGCCGAAGCGGACGGGCTGACCTTGGGCCCTGTGGGTCCGTCGTAGCGCTCGAGGATGGCCACCGCCTTGCCGGGACCTGCTCCCGCGTCGTTGCGCACATAGGACTTGCCCGACAGCGTGACACTGGCAGTCGCCTTGGCGCCGCTGCCGCTGACCGCCACGGTTGCCGCGCGGTCCGGTTCGAGTTGAACGACGTCGACGAGGGCAACAGGAGAGAGATTGAGGTCACCGACACTGGAGGGCTGGTAGCGCGCCAGGGCAAGCCGCACGAAGGGGCGGTAGGCATCGGCGAAGTCCATGTTGATGTCCACGAAGTACATGTCGCGGTCGACATCGAAGCCGCTGATGACGCCTTGGGCGTTGTTGCTGCCGATGCGGTAGCGCACGAGATCGACCTCGGCGTCCATTTCGGCGAGTTTCACGTTTCGGGCGACCAGGCGTGAGTCGAAGTGGGTGGCCTTCGGGAACTGACGCGATCCGCCCGGCAGTTGGCCCCCGGTCGTGATCGGATCGAGCGCCCACTGGGTCACGAGAGCGTCACGCGCATCGTTGCGACCGGAGTTGGCCGGCTGCAGGACGATCGCGAGTTCCTCGCCTATACCCGAGCTGAACCACGGGCGTGCGAGATAGATACGCAACCAGCCCCCACCGCGCTGACTAGTGCGCTGATTACCCGTCGGGCCGGACCAGGTGAACGCCGGCATGATCCACTCGGCGACCGGCGCCAGCGGTCGTGCCGCGCTCGGCACGGTGATGCCGGCCCGGCGCAGCGCGCTCGGGACCGACGAATCCTCGCTGGACTTCGTGGTCGGGCCGGGGATGTAGGAGATCGTCATGACCGCGTTGTCGGGGATGCGAGCGTCCGCGTCTGTCAGGACCGTGAGCACGCCAGTGTCGGCATCGAGGGAGAAGGCGGAGTCTGCGGCTGTCTGCGTGACCGGCTGGAAATTGCTGTCGAACGTCGTGTAGGTGACGCGCGCACTGCCGGGAACGACGGGCTGGCCGCCATTGAGCGTCACCTCGCCCGCAGATGCCGACGCGGTCTTCGTCGTGCGGAAGTACTCCGCGAAGCGCGACTTGCCGACCGCCGTCAGCGTCACCTGTTGACGCGTCGTGTCATTGAAGGCCGCACGCACGGACAGGTTGTCGATGCGCTGCTCGCCACCGCCTGGCGCCGGATCGGGGATCGCCACCGTGCCGAGTACGCCGATCTCCTGGTTCACGATCACGCGCGGGCGCTCGGTGCCCGGACCCTCGTCGACGGCGTAGGTCCGCCTGCCGATGATGTCGACCGACTCCGTCGAGGGAGCGTCGACGGTGAGTGAGCCCGTCAACTCAGCCGCCGTCTCATTCGCTCCGCGCCGCGATCGCCAGCGCTTGGTGAGCGGGTTCTTGACGAACTCAGGGGCAGAGACCGGTCGCTGCACGGCGTGGACCACGACCACGGTGCGATCCGGCGTGAGCATCCAGTACGCGCCCTTGCGCGCCTTGGCTTCGTTGCCGAAACTCCGAATCCGTCGCCACAGGTCCATGAGCTGCAGGTCATCGCTCTTCAGCGAGTGAGACAGGCGCAAGTGCGCCACGCGACCGGGCTCGAGATCCACAGTGAGCCCGTCGCCACGCACGCTGGCGGAGTTGGCGCGGCCGGCACGCGCTTCGATGCTCGCCACCTCGACAGACGGCCACGAGCCGCGGTAGGACAGCGAGAGCTCACGGTCGTACACGGCGCCGCGCTTCGGCAGCCCTCGGACGAGCAATCCCGTCGCGAGCGGGTCGGGGAGATAGGGAACAGCACCGGGATCCGACGCCGCGTAGACGACGTTGTCGATACCCGTCGGCGTCGTCGCGATCTCCTCGTTCTCGCGGCGAGCGATGGTGGCGTACATGCCAGTCTGCGGACGGCCCTGAGCGTCATCGAAGACCCCGTGCATCAGGCAGAAGAACGCCGCGGCGCGCTGCGGCGCGATCCAGCGCTTGGTGCTCTTGCGATTGCTGCTCGCCGTATTGCCCGAGCGCAGCACCATCACCTCGACAGACTCCGACCACTGCGGCTCCGCGGTGAGGTAGAGATCGGGTGCGTTGACCGGGTCATGGCGCAGGTAGGGGAACTTCAGGATCGAGCCGCCCCCGGCTTCGGGCTCGACGGAGTTGCCCCCGACATCGACCCAGCGCATGCGCGCCTCGTACTCGGTCTTGGAGAAGCGCAGCGTCGGCAGTTTGGCGCCCTTCGCCGGCGCCGCGTAGTCGATGGTGCCGTGCAGACTCGCGATGAGGTCCTTGCCCTCCTCGGCGGTGGTCTCCGGGCTCGGCTGGTCCTCGGAGTCCAGCGCCTCGCCGGGGAGTGGGAGCGACAGGCTCCAGCCGTCCCACTGGGCGAGCGCTTCGCGGATGCGGATCTTGGTGAATTCGCCGAGGGTCTCGTCTTCGGGATTGGCGCTCGCAGCCAACTCCGACCAACCCTCGTCGTCGCCGAGGTCGAGCGGAGACTGCGGATTCAGGCCCACGTACGGAGTGAGCACGCCGCGCCGCCTGTGCAGGCTGTGCCAGGTGCCCTCGCCGACGCGCCGGACGTCGACGCGGTAGCCCATGAGGACGTCCTCGGCATCGAGGAAGAGGTCGTCACCCGTGGCGATGGTGTCGTGAAGCGCAGCGGCTGCGGCCATGCGCTCCTTCCACCGTCGCGCCTCGTCGGGGCGGACGAATTCCACGCCGGCCGAGTGCCGTGCGGGCACACCGCGGCGATCGGGGGTGCCGAATGTCTCGAGGTCCTTGGCCCAGATGCGCGCGGTGCCGGTCGCATCGACGGCAGTGCCGACCGCCTCGGACTCCAGCGTGCTGGTGATCGCCGCCACCGAGCCCATGTCGACGTAGCCAGTGTCGCTCAGGTCGCCTGATCGAGGGGTAGGCCGGAAGTACGACGCACCCAGCGTCGTGCGGACACGCGGGAAGGCGGTCGTGATGTCCAAGCCGAGCGCATCGGGGTCGTACGGCGGCGGCCAGTCGACCATGGCGTAGACGCGGGGATTGCCCGTGTTGTTACGGATCCGGGTGATGGGGACGCGCAGGTCGACGAGAAGCCCGAGGCGACGCAGCAGGTTGGGGTGCGACTGCAGGAGAGAGACGACCTGGTGGAAGTCCAGTTCCGGCCACCTGGGCTTGCTCTGCGTCTCGACAAGACTGCTGGGACGCAGCATCTCCTCAAGCATGGCGAGGGAACGCGCGGTGCCCTCGGCGCCCGGCCCGGGCGTTGTCAGCACCCCGCTGGTGGCGAGGATCTGATCGATCTCGAGGGCGTACTTCTCGCGACGTCCCTCGTCGAGGACGAATCCGTTGAGCGGCGCCTTCTCCGTCGTGGTGCGATCGTCCGGATTGCGCGAGACAAGGTCATCGAGCCGCGGCCGCTCCTCGGGCGAGCGACGGGCCACTGCGACCTGCATGCGATCGAGGTCACCGGCGAGTCGGGCCGCGGGATAGGACACGATCGCGGCATCCGCGGGGTTGCGGAAGACGAAGGGATCCACCGGCATGTCACTGGGGAACAGGGTGGCAAAGAGTTCGGGATCGGGATCATCGGAGACGCGCTCAGCACCGAGGTAGTCCTCCTGGCGGTCATCGACCGACCAGCGCAGCGTTAACTCCCAATTGATGTCCCGCACGATCTGCGCCCACTGACCGCCGCGGAAGTCCACGTAGCGCGACAGGGGCAGGCGCTTGGGGTTGCCCTCCTCGCCGCCGAGTTGGGGGGAGATGAGCACGGATGCAAAGAGGTCGTTGCCCCTGCGCGCCGTGGGCAGCGCGGTGAAGAGGATCGTCTCGAGGATCATCCGAACGCTCCGCAGAACTCGGCCCAGGCGCGCTCGCTCCAGGCATCGGTGAAGGTGGCCACGGGGACCCGCGCCTCGCTCCGCGCACCAATCGCTCGAGCCTCGCCAGACCCCTCGAGGTAGGTGCCCTTGATGGTGCGCTCGGCGCTGAAGTTGACCGTCTTGGAGAACAGCGCCACGCTCACGCGCACCGAGACGCTGGCGACGCCCTTGAGCAGGACATGCGAGGGCAACTCGACCGGCACGATGACCGACAGGCCGATGTAGACATCGATCGTGGCGCTGGCGATACCGAGGACGCTCACGTGTCCGTTGAGGCTCGCGAACGCCGTGAGGGTGAGGCCTTCTTGACCGGCGGGCTCCGGCACCGGACCGATGGCGAAGGTGAAGCCGGCGCGTACGCTCACACCGCCGCTGGCCACCCCGAAGTCGACCTTCGCTTCAGCAGCGACGAAGCCGGTAATGCTGAGCCGCTCGATGCCGGCGAGGCCGAGAGCCTGGTCGAGGTAGCCGCCGCCGCCGAGGCCGGTGATGGTGAGGGTGAAGGGGTTCTCCGGGCGGGACAACAGGAAGCCGAAGCGCACCGGCTTGGAGTCGAAGGGGATGCTCAACTCCGCGCCCACTCCGATGCCCGCGATGGCGAAGGCCCCGAGCGCGATGGAGGGCAGCTGGATCATGAAGCCAGCCGTGAGGCCTGAGCGCTTGACGTCGATGATGAGCAGATCACCGAAGGGCAGGTACGCCGCGAGCGTCTTGAGCAGTGTGAGCAGGCCGCTGAAGTCGATCTCGCGGATATCGACATCGACATCGGGGCTCTTGCCGCTGCCTGCGGTGAAGACGATGCGGTCGGCGTAGACCTTGACGAACTCCAGGCCATCGATCGGCACGAGGTTGACGACGAAGTCGCTGAGCTCGCCGCGAACCTTCCAGGACGCGGGGGGCGCCGGGAGTGCGCCGTCGATGCCACTGCGCTCGAGCTCGCGGCTTCGTCGCGCCCGCGTCGAAACCGAGTACCCGCCCGTGGGAACGATCGTCTCTAGGTCGAGGGTGAGCACCGAGCGATCGACGTTGAGCAGGTCCGTGCTGTAGAAGAAGTTGCGGTAGCGGTCCTCGCCATCGACGGGGTCGGGGTAGGACCGCACGATCACGGTCGAGCCGGCGGCGGCCGGGGATAGCGTGATCGTCTTGCGGTCCGAGCTCACGCTGGGCCTGTTGACGGGTACGCCGTTGATCTCGGCTTCGACGTACTCGGTGGTGGAGAAGACTGAACCCTCAGGCGCGGTAAATGTGGTCTGCGCCGAGGCTCCCTGGGGCACCTCGAATCGGAAGGTGAGGAAGGCCCGCACCTCCATGTGCATGCGCACTTCCAGGCGCTCCGACGGCAGGCCCGGGTCGACGAAGTCCGAGGTGGTGATGAGCACCTTGTCGGTGGGCTTGCCGTCCGGGTCGATCGCGGGGAACGGGTTGGGCATGAGGTCGGCGAGCGTGACGCCGCCGAGGATCTTCATTGCCTTGAAGGCCTCACCGGGGGTGATCTTGCCGTCGGCGAGCAGGTCCTTCATGTCGTCGTACTTGCCCTGGATCGTGCCGTAGGTGCGGCTGAGCGCGCCGACGTTCATCTTGCCCGACAGGACACCGCCGCCCTTGTCGCCGGGGAAGCCGAGCGCAGCGAGAGCCTCGTTGCCCTCATCCTCCAGCGCCTTGAGGTAGACCTGGCTCGCGTTCTTAGTCTCATCCCAGGCGTCCTCGATGAACTCCTTGGGATACGCGACGAGCGCCTCGACCTCTTCCTCGAGCATGCGCTGCTGGTCTTCGAGCCAGATCTTGCCTTCCTTGAAGGCGGGCAGATTCCTCGGATCGTTCTCGGCGAGGAAGTCCTCGACGTCGCCTTGGACGGTTGCGACGGATTCCTCGAATGCCGCTCCCAGGCCAAACAGCGCTTCCTTCGTCTGCTGCGCGGTCTGGTTTGACATCAAGGCCTCGGACAGCACTTCGCCGTCATCGGAGGTCACCGAGTTGGCGAGGTTCTCCGCGTAGGCAATCGCCGCGCCGCCGAACTCCGCCACCTTGTCGCCGTAAGGCACGTTCTCGTCGTAGTAGCGGCTGAGTTGAGCTGCGCCCTCCTCGGTGAAGTTCGGGTCGGTGAGGTCACCGGGATCGAAGCGGCCATCGGCGCGGCGGCGCTGGCTGGGGCGCGCGGTCCGCCCGTCTTGGACCTTGGCCTCAGCGAAAAGCAGCGGCTGCGAGAAGGGGATCTCGTTGCCGTCAGGATCGATGCCGATCAGTTCGAACTGGAACGGCGTCGTCCCGTTCCTCGTCGCCACCTTGGGCGTGTAAGCGTTCAGTCCCTGCCACTCGGATCCGATATTGGGCCTCGACCGCGAGATCACCAGCGGGGGCGTCTGCACTGTCAGGCACGTGACAGAGCTGAACAGTGCCGCACGCCGGCCGGCATCCGTGGCCGTCGAGCGATCGACGATGTTGACCTCAGGTTCAGTGATCGCAATGCTGGTGCGCTTCTCCCAGAAGGCCCGGATGGTGCCGCCGATATCTGCCCTGAAGACCCGCACGCCTTCTTCGATCTGCGCCGCTGCAAAGCCCCAGGGATAGAGATAGCCACGGCGCACGACCTTGGCGTAGGTGTCGCGGCCCTGCCAGATCCGCTGCTGCCAGGCCGTCATGTTGGATACGCCCGGCTCGTTCCACGCGCCCTCGGCGACGAGTTGTCCCCCGAGCGCCGAGAGTGCGATGCGGGCCTTGATGGCGGCGGCCTGGCCGCCCACCTGGTTGTCACCGGTGCGGGTCGAGAGCCGGACGATATCCGCGCGATCGCGCGGCGTCGGGATCATCTCGAAGGGGTAGCCAGTGCCACCCAGAGCGACCTGGCGGTTGGGGTCGCTCAACAAGGATGTGGCCAGCGGATCGGTGATCCAGATACCGCGCACCGTGCGGTACGTCGGATCCTCCGTCAGTCCCTCGCCGGGAATGTTGGCCGCGAGGCGGGTGTGGAAGATCTCGGTGCGACCACGATCGGTCTTTGCCGTGCGCTGCTCGGTCCACGCGCTGATGCGATGCGGGGAGAGCCACAGCCACCACGGCATCTCGATGCGGGTGAAGTACTGGTTCGGCTGCTTGCCCCAGTCGAGGTTGGCGGGGAGCACCTCACCGTCGAGGTATCGCCCAAGCTCACTCACGTAGGGATCGCGCTCGGCCCACGCCAGCAACGAGGCGAGCGTGAGCGAGACGGACTCGTCGACGACGAAAGACAGCTGGCTGTCTCCGGCGAGCCGCGCGGGCGCGGCGTTGCGCGAGACGGACTGCCCCGGTTGCACTGCCGCCTCGGTCACTGCCTGGGGGCCGAAGTTGACGATGAGCAGGCCGTTGTTGCCATTGGGGGTCACTCGGCCGGTCGCCTTGTTGACGGTCATGTTGAACGGCGTGATCGTCAAGCGCAGCATGTCCTCGCGGCGACGCACGACGATCGTGGGCATGGGCTCGCCGTCGCGCGGCAGGACGGCGCGAGCCGGCGAGGAGACCGCCAGGACTGCGGCCCCGGCGGCAAGACCGCCAAGGAAGCCGCGCCGGGAGATGTCGCTTCGCAGGACCAGCTCCCCACCCATGCGCTGAGCCTCCCTACCTCGTGAACAGGCCTGACGGCAGACACGGTAGGGAGGTTCACAAGCCGGTGTCCTGTCTAGGAGGAAAATGGGGCACTCCGCCCCCTATTTGGGATCGATCCACGACCTCGTCGCATCGGACTACGCTCACCCCATGGCCTTCAAGCGCCCCGAGTGGATCTCCCGCTGGTCCACCGACACTGCCGCCCAGGCGGGGGTCATCGGCGCGGCCTGGAGCGTGGCCGGCTCGCTGTCGCGGGGCCTGCTCCCGCGGTCCCCTGTCGACCAGGCCATCGCCACCGGGGTCACCGCGGCCATCCACTACGAGCTCACCGCCACCACGTGGGCCTCGCTGGAGGCCATCGCCTCGATCCCGGGCACGCGGCCGGGCACGACCGCGCGCGTCATCGTTGCCTCGGGAGCGATCGTCGGGGGCTACGCGACCGCCTTTGCCACCGCCAAGGCCTCGGCCGACAATCCCGCGGCTGCTGTCGCCTACGCGGCCGGACGCCAGATCGCTTTCGCGGGGATCTCCGGTGGCGCCGCCTCGCTGTGGGACGACGTACTCCACAAGCGACTGCACCTGCGTCCCGGTCTCGACACCACTCTCGTGCCCAATCTGCTCACCGGTGCGGCGATCGCCGCGGGCAATGTCTACTTCGCGGTACGCCGCGCGCACAAATACGGCAACGTCAATCCTGACAACCATCGCGTCGAGGGTGTCAACGCCCGCTCGCTCCTCACCGCCACCGGCATCGGCGTCGCGAGCTTCATCGGCCTGGGCACGCTCGTCGTCGGCGAGCAACTTGCCGCGCACGGGCTCCAGCGACTCATGAAGGCCGCGATCCGGCGCGATCCCGGTGCCGCGGGCGGATTCGTCGCCCATGCCGCCCTGCTCGGCGCGATGGGCCTGGCCGGCACCTACGCCCTGCGCAAGATCACCCACCGCCTCGAGCGCAAGGACGACATCATCGAGCCGGCGTACCCCGCCCCGCCCACGAATCCGCACGTCTCGGCCGGCCCGGCGAGCGACATGCCCTTCGACTCGATCGGCAAGGAGGGCCGTCGCTTCGTCACCATGGCGCTTACCCACGACCAGATCACCGCCGTTATGGCCGAGCCCGCGGTTGACCCGGTGCGCGTGGTGTGCGGATATGAGACGACCGACGATCTGAAGGAGCGCGCTGCGCTGGGCGTTGCGGATCTCGAGGCGTGCGGTGGCTTCGAGCGCTCGTTGATCTGCGTGGCGAGCCCGACGGGCGTCGGCTACGTCAACTACACGATCATCGAGGCACTCGAATACCTCACGCGCGGTAACTGCGCGACCATCGTGCCGCAGTACGCGCTCGTGCCCAGCGCGCTCGCGATGCCCAAGACCCTCGATGGCGTCATGCTCACGCGCCACGTGCTCGAGGCGATCCAGGAGCGACTGGTATCGATCCCCGCGGAGCGTCGTCCGCGCGTGGTGCTCATGGGCGAGAGCCTCGGAGCCAACGTCGCCCTCGATGTGTCTACCGTCCCCGGGCCCTTCGTCGGCATTCCCGCGCTGGAGCACCTCGGTGTCTCCGGTGGCGTCTACTTCGGGGTGCCCTTCCGCACGGAGTTCTGGCGCCGCTGGCGCGACAACCCCGAGGCGATGGATCCCGAGCACGAGCTCCTGCTCGTCGCCGAGCCGAGCGAGGCGCCACCGCTGCCGCCCGGGCAGATGCGACAGCTCATGGTCGTGCACGACGACGATCCGGTGAACAAGTACGCCTACTCGATGGTGCTGCAGCCGCCGTGGTGGATGGGTCCGCCGACGACGCGCCCACCGATGGTCCCGCGCGAGACGCGTTGGCGGCCCATCACGAGCTTCGTCATCGCGACGGTCGACCTGAAGAACGGTATGAATTCCAAACCGGGCACGTTCGTGCGCCGCGGCCATGACTACCGGATCGAAGCTCGGCTAGGCCTGCAGCGCTCCTACGGCCTTGCCTGCACCGACGAGCAGGCCGGGGCAATCGAGGAGGCGCTGCGGCACAACGAGACCGAGTGGGCCGCACGTCGCATGATCGCGCGAAAGATGGATCGTGCACGTCGCTCGATCGCCGCCACGCTCGAGAAGTGGGGGTCACCGCAGATCGATGTCGCCGATATCGATCCGGGTGCACTCCCGGAGCCGGAGAGCGCCCTGGAGCGCTTCGGCCGCATCTCCGGACCACCCGGGGTGTAGCGCTCCCACTACCTGCGCGGGGTGGTGACCCTGTACGACGCGATCGCGCCGACACCCTGCGCATTGGCCGCCTGCACCTGCACGGTGTAACGCTTGCC
>Ga0129342_1001141_pt1 | contig 11871 bp, 8 predicted proteins | sample CPBDNA_5_FD_94426 | JGI IMG/M metagenome (GOLD analysis project Ga0129342, IMG submission 94426) | Freshwater to marine salinity gradient microbial communities from Chesapeake Bay, USA - CPBay_Sum_15_0.2_DNA | ecosystem: Environmental > Aquatic > Marine > Coastal | place: USA: Chesapeake Bay...
CATATTCAAAAAATCAACTTATAGAATACGCTAAACAATGTAATTTAAAATGGAGGGAAGATTCATCAAATTCAAAAAGTGATTATTTAAGAAATAAATTTAGAAACAATATTGTTCCACTCTTAATTGAACTAAATCCAGAATTTATCAAAAATTTTTCCAATACTATTAGTTATTTAAAAAAAGATAATTTAATAATTGAACAGGTTATTTATGATTTTAAAAAGAAGCATTTTAAATCTAAGCCTAACATCATACAAATAAAAAAACATGTTATTAAATCTTTGGATCAAAATTTTATATTTAGGTTATTTAAGAATTATGGTTTTAAAAACTCAAATGAAATTTTTGACTTATGTTTTTCATCAACCGGGAAAATAATTCACTCAAAAAAATATTCATTATTAAGTGACAGGGAAAACTTATTGCTAAAAAAAAATAACAACAAAAAAATTGAGAATTTTTTTTATAACAATAGTACAGATTTTACATTACCTGATAATATTAAAATAGAAGAAGGTGATTTTAATGAAAGACTAGATAATTCTTTATACCTTGATAAAAAAAATATAAATTTTCCAATAACTATTAGAAGATGGATAAGAGGTGATTATATATATCCAACCGGAATGAAAGGGAAAAAGCTAATCTCTAAAATATTTAAGGATAAAAAATTATCGAAATATGAAAAAGAAGAGCAGTTGGTTGTCGAAGATTGTGATCATATTTTATGGTTAGTTGGCATAAGGTTTGATAAAAGAAAGTATAATGAACAAAATTTAAATTTTAAAATATCTAAAATTGATAAATAAATTTTTCCCTTTTTTTTTCTGTTTAATAAGTGGTATTATTTTTTCTCAAAATCCTGTTACTTTTCAAACTGAGGTTAATAAAATTTCTGAAAATAAATTTGAATTAATTACTAATACATATATTGAAAAGGGTTGGAGATTATATTCTCAAAATTTACAAAAAGGTGGTGCTATTCCTACTTCTTTTATTTATAAAAAAATTAGTTCGATTGAACTAATTGATAAAACAATTGAATCTGAGTCAATTACTAAATTTGATCCTATATTTAATATTGATCAAACCTATTTCGAGGATAAAGCAACTTTTATTCAAAAAGTAGAAACAAACAATATAATTTCTACCTACAATGCAATAGTTGAATATCAAGCTTGTGATGATGTGGTTTGTATTTTTAGAGAAGCCGATTTGGTTTTTAAATTTGATGGTTCTAAATTAAAAATTCAAAATCAGGATTTGAATTCTTTTATAATTGAAGAAAACAATCCATTATTATTAAATTTAAAGGATAAACAATTGTTAGAATCTATTAATGATTCTTCTGACTCATTTTCTTCTAATTCTTATCTAAATCTCTTAATACTAGGATTTATTGGTGGTTTATTGGCTTTATTAACTCCTTGTGTTTTTCCAATGATCCCATTGACTGTTTCTTTTTTTACTAACAATGAATCCAAAAGTAATTCAACATTTAATGCTTTTCTTTATGGTTTTTTTATTGTTGGGATTTATTTGGCTTTAAGTATACCTTTTCATTTTTTAGACTCATTAGATCCAGAAATTTTAAATAGCGTATCAACTAATGCATATTTAAATATTTTATTTTTTATAGTTTTTATTCTTTTTGCTTTTTCATTTTTTGGATTTTATGAGATAACTCTTCCAGCTAGTTGGGTAAATTCAATTGACTCCAAATCAAATTCCATTGGAGGGTTTATAGGAATTTTCTTTATGGCTCTTACCCTTGTTCTGGTTTCGTTTTCATGTACTGGACCAATACTTGGTTCCTTGTTGGTTGGTTCCATTACCTCTCAAGGTGGAGCTTTTCAGCTAACCATTGGCATGTTAGGATTTGGCCTTGCTTTAGCTTTGCCATTTACTATTTTTGCCCTGTTTCCCAATCTATTAAAAACCCTACCAAAATCAGGAAGTTGGATGAATACTTTTAAAGTAATTTTAGGTTTTTTAGAATTAGGATTTGCATTTAAGTTCTTGTCAAATGCCGATTTAGTTGAACATTGGGGGATACTTAAACGAGAAGTTTTTATTGGTATTTGGTTTGTCGTTTCTGTTTTATTATTTCTTTATTTGATTGGAGCCTTTAAATTCCCACATGAAACAAAGAAAATTAAAACACCTAGATTTAACTATATTTTAGGGTTTGTTTTTTTAGGAGCTGCATTATACTTATTTCCTGCTTTATTACCTAGTGGTTCTCAAAAGGCAAGACTTCTTAGTGGATTCAGTCCTCCCTCTTTTTATTCCATATACCCAAAATCAAATGATTGCCCTCTGGGTCTTAATTGTTTTAAGGATTTTAAATCAGGTTATAGTTATGCCAAATCTCAAGGAAAACCTATTCTTTTAGATTTCACAGGTTGGGCATGTGTCAATTGTAGAAGGATTGAAGAAAACGTATGGACTGATCCCGAAGTGTTCAAATTGATCAATGATGAATTTGTTTTGATTTCTCTTTACGTTGATGACAGAAAAGAATTACCAAAAGAAGATCAGATAATATTAAAATATAAATCTGGAAAATCAAAACAAATTAAAACAATAGGTGATAAATCATCTACTTTTCAAGCAATCAACTTCAAAAGTGCATCACAACCTTATTACGTGCTTTTGGATAAGGATTTACGGATCCTAAACAAACCTATTCAATACACATCAAAGGATAATTATTTGAATTGGCTCAAAGAAGGTTTAAATAATTTATAATATTTTACCTCTATGGTATATTAATGGATCTTTAATTTCATCGTTAATTTCCCCACATATACATTCTCCTATATAAATATAATGGTCTCCACCATCAAATTTTTCTTTTATTTTACATTCAATAAATGAACAAGAATTTGAAATTATTTTAATTCCTTTTTTTGAAATTTTTGTAGAAATTTTATCAAATCTTTCATTCTGATTTAATTTAGTATTAGCAAATTGAAAACAAATTTTTTTTTGATTATTACTTAATACATTAACTACAAAAAAATCATTTTTATTAAGTGCTTCGTTGGATGTAGAATTCTTGTCAAGACAGAAAAGAACTAATAGAGGATTTAGTGAAACTGATGTAAATGAATTTGCAGTAAATCCATAATCAATATTGTTTTTTTTTGATGTTATTATTGTTACACCTGTTGGAAAGGTGCCGCAAATTTCTTTGAAAAGAGATTGATCCATTTAAAAATAAAAATCAAATATAAGTATATACCTGATTAAATGGAACTCTTAGTTGTTCCCCATATATACCCTTTTCTGTTCTAAGTCCACATCCAATGACCATGCTAATTTCTGCTTTTCTGTTAAGCTTAAGGATTTTTTTTACAAGTAAAGTGTCAGAACCCTCCATTGGACATGTGTCGTAGCCAATGCCTGCCATACTAATCATAAAGTTTTGAGCTGCTAATGCAGCACTTTTATGAGCAACTATTCTAGTGTCAGTGCTTGTTACTTGTCGCATAGTGGGTCTAAATAGACCTATGGCTTGAAAAATTAAGCTTTTAAAAAATCCTAATAAACCAAACAAATCAAAATATAGAGTTGGAATTATCTTATTATAATATACTGTAGCTTGATTTAATCTTTTAATAGTAATATCATTTTTATTAGATTGATCTTTAATTTCTTTAATATTCCATTTCGCTCTTTCACTCCACAAATCTTTTCTAACTACGATAACAACTAACTGTTTTGCAGTTTTTGCTGCGTTCTGGTTAAAGCACGCTTTTGATAATTCTTTGAGAATTTTTTTGTCTTCAACATGGACAAACTCCCATAGTTGTAAATTACTACTATTGGCAGTTAAAGTTGCGTTGATAAGACAATTTTTAACCTTTTCAGAATCTATATTTTTATCATCAAAAACTCTAACAGATCTACGATATTTTATCGCTTCTGACACTTTCATTTCTTTCATTTTATCAAATTAGTTTTAATATTTTTTTTAAAAAATTTATTTTGTTTTTAAATGGTGGGTATCTAAGAGGAGGATCAATCCAAAGTGGTTTATTAAGGTATGCCTTAAAGTGAGAAAAGGTATTAAAAGTAGATTCTCCATGATATTTACCCATTCCACTTTGTCCTACTCCTCCAAATGGAAGTCTATCATTGGCTATATGCATAACAGTATCGTTAATTGCACCTCCTCCAAAAGGATAGGATTCTAAAAATTTTCGTCCAAATTTCTTCTTTTTGGTAAAAATATATAGAGCTAGGGGATGAGAGTATTTTTTTATGATATCGTGTACTTCTTTAAAGTCATCGTAATCAATTATTGGTAGGATAGGCCCAAATATTTCATCCTCCATTATTTTAGATTCTAAATTGTTTATTTCAACAAGAGTTGGTTCAAAAAATTTATCATCAAAATTAAATTTTCCACCATGTATTATATTTTCTTTTTCTAAAAGAGAAACTAAATAATTCATATGTTTATCACTAATAATTCTTCCATATTCATCATTATCTACAACATTGTTCCCATATATTTTAACTATTTGTTTTTTTAATTCATAAATGAACTTTTCTTTAATTTTTTTACTAACCACTATAAAGTCTGGTGCAATACAAGTTTGACCACAATTGGTAAATTTTCCCCAAACAATTCTTTTTGCTGATATTTCTATCGAAGCTGTTTCATCAACAATGCATGGATTTTTACCCCCAAGTTCCAAAGTAGTTGGTGTTAGATTCTTTGCAGCAGCTTTTGCAATTATTTTTCCAACTCCTATGCTTCCAGTAAAAAAGATATAATCCCATTTAAATTCAAGCAACTTAGTTGATATATCAACACCACCATTTACAACAACTACATGACTAGGATCAAAGACATTAGAAAGTATTTTTTCAAGTAAAAGACTAGTGTTTTTTGAATATTCTGACGGTTTCAAAACTACGGTGTTTCCAGCTGCAACTGCACCAATTAAAGGTGCAATTGATAATTGAAATGGATAGTTCCATGGTGATATGTGAAGAGTTAATCCGTATGGTTCGGGTATAATATAATCTGAAGAAGGAAAATTAATTAAAGAAGATCTAACTGATTTTCTTTTTGCCCATCTACGAATATTTTTAATTGCAATGTTAATTTCTGTATAAACAAAATTAATTTCTGTTAAATAACTTTCTCCTTTTGATTTTCCTAAATCTTTGTATAAAGCACTTTCTATTTCATCTTCAGAAGATTTAATTTCTCTTAAAAGATTTTTTAAAGAATTAATTCTTAAATCAATATCAATAGTTTTTTTTGATGAAAAATAATTTATTTGGTTGTTAATAATAGATTTTAGTGATTTATCCATAAAAAAATAATTTATTTTAATATTAAAATTGAGATTTTCGTAAAAATATGAATAATAATATATAACAATAATATTAATTATAATTTTTATGTAATTTTAAATATTCTAATTCTACTCCTAATTTTAGAAATTAGGGGTTTTTTTTTAAGATGATTTTAAATAAATATAGTAAAGCTATAACACAGGATCCTTCTCAACCTGCAGCTAAGGCTATGCTTCATGCAATTGGCTTAAGATCTGAAGATTTTCCTAAACCTTTTGTTGGAATAGCTAGTACAGGTTATGAGGGTAATCCTTGTAATATGCATCTTAATGATCTTTCATTAAAAATTAAAGAAGGTGTTATTAATTCAGGTTTAGTTGGTCTTATTTTCAATACAATTGGGGTTAGTGATGGTATTTCCATGGGCACACAAGGTATGCGTTATTCTTTACCTTCAAGAGATATAATTGCAGATTCTATCGAAACAGTTGTTCAAGCAATGGCTTATGATGCAGTTATAACAGTTGTTGGTTGTGATAAAAATATGCCAGGTGCATTAATGTCAATGTTAAGATTAAATAGACCTTCGATTCTTGTTTATGGAGGCACAATTGCACCAGGATGTCATAACGGAAAGAAATTAGATGTTGTATCTGCTTTTGAAGCTTGGGGAGAAAAAGTTTCTGGAAAAATTAATGATGAGGATTTTTTAAATGTAATTAAAAATGCATGCCCTGGAGCTGGAGCTTGTGGTGGGATGTATACAGCTAATACAATGTCTTCAGCAATAGAAGCAATGGGAATGTCAATTCCATATAATTCATCCAATCCCGCAACAAGTAAAAATAAATTAGATGAGTGCAATGAAATAGGTTTTTATATTGATAATTTGATTAAAAAAGATATTAAACCATTAGATATATTAAAAAAAGAATCTATAATTAATGCTGTCAAATTAATTTCAGTTTTGGGTGGATCTACTAACGCTGTTTTACATATATTGGCAATAGCTAGATGTGCAAATATAGATTTCACAATAAATGATTTTAAGGAAATATCTGAAGCTACCCCATTTTTAGCTGATCTAAAACCAAGTGGTAAATTTTTGATGGAAGATCTTCATCATGTAGGAGGAATCCCTGGAGTTATGAAATACATGCTTGAGGAAGGATTGTTGAATGGAGATTGTATGTCAGTAACTGGAAAAACAATTTCAGAAAATTTAAAAAAAATTAAGCCATTAGATTCTGATCAAAAAATTATTCAACCAATTTCTAATCCAATTAAAAAATCAGGTCACATAAGAATTCTTTATGGAAATATAGCATCTAAGGGATCTGTTGCAAAAATTACAGGAAAAGAAGGATTGTTATTCTCAGGAAAAGCAATTGTTTTCAATTCTGAACAAGAAGCAAATGATGGGATAAAAGAAGGTAAAGTTAAAAAAGGTAGTGTTGTTGTAATTAGGTATGTTGGTCCAAAAGGTGGTCCAGGTATGCCAGAAATGTTAAAACCTACTTCTGCAATAATGGGATCTGGTTTAGGAAAGGATGTCGCATTAATCACTGATGGTAGATTTTCTGGAGGCACTCATGGTTTTGTTGTTGGACATATATGCCCAGAAGCCCAAGATGGAGGTAATATCGCTTTAATTGAGAATGGTGATAAAATAACTATCAACACCATTGATAATTCAATTGATGTTGAACTTTCTGAAAAAGAATTGTCTATCAGAAGATCTTATTGGGTAAAACCAGATTTGAAATTTAAAAGAGGTATATTATATAAATATTGTAAAAGCGTTTCAAACGCATCAAACGGATGTGTAACAGATTTATAAATGAGTAGTTTAAAAATATCCGGAGCCGAGGCAGTGATTAGATCACTTATTGAGGAAGATGTAAATCTTATTTACGGATATCCTGGTGGAGCTATTATGCCAATATATGATGAATTGTATAAATTTCAAGATAAGCTAAATCATGTATTAACTCGACATGAGCAAGGTGCTACTCATGCTGCACAAGGGTTTTCAAGAGTTACTGGTAATGTAGGGGTCGTTATGGCAACTTCAGGACCTGGAGCTACAAATTTGATAACAGGAATAGCAGATGCTCAAATTGATTCAACACCAATGGTATGTATTACAGGTCAAGTTGCATCGCATCTACTTGGTACTGATGCATTTCAAGAAACTGACATTATTGGTATTTCAACACCTGTTACTAAGTGGAATTGTCAAGTTACTAAAGCTGTTGACATTCCAATTGTTTTAGCTAAAGCTTTTTATATTGCAAAATCTGGAAGACCCGGTCCTGTGTTAATAGATATAACCAAAGATGCTCAATTTGAAATGATGGAGTATTCCTATAAAAAATGCTATTCTATCAGGAGCTATAATCCAATTCCTGACTATTCGTTAGACATGATTAAAAGGGCTTCTAAATTAATTGACAAAGCGAAGAAACCCTTCATTGTTTTTGGTCAAGGTGTTATTTTAGGAAATGCAGAACAAGAATTTAAAGAATTCATTGAAAAAACAGGTATTCCCGCCGCATGGACAATATTAGGTCTTTCAGCATTACCTACTGATCATAGACTTAATGTCGGTATGGTTGGTATGCATGGAAATTATGGTCCTAATGTCTTAACTAACGAATGTGATTTATTAATTGCAATAGGAATGAGATTTGACGATAGGGTAACAGGAAATTTGAGTACTTATGCTAAGCAAGCAAAGATCATTCATATGGAAATTGATCCTGCAGAAATAAATAAAAATGTTGAATGTGATGTGCCAATTCTTGGTAATATTAAATCCACTCTTCCCATATTAAAAAGTTTGGTTAAAAATAATTCACATGATAATTGGCTAAATGAATTTTTAAATTATTATAATATAGAATTTAGTAAAGTCATCGATAAAGAAATTAACCCGTCAAAAAAAGGATTAACAATGGCCGAGGTAATTAAAGAAATTAATTTATCATGTAAAGGAAATGCAATTATTGTTACTGATGTTGGACAACATCAAATGGTAACTTGCAGATATGCTAAGTTTAACAAATCAAAATCAAATGTAACTTCAGGTGGATTAGGAACTATGGGATTTGCCCTTCCTGCTGCGTTAGGAGCTAAAATGGGAGCCCCAAATCGAGAGGTTGTCGCCGTAATAGGTGATGGAGGATATCAAATGACAATTCAAGAATTGGGCACCATTTTTCAAACAAATAGCGCTGTAAAGATAGTGGTTTTGAATAATGATTTTTTAGGAATGGTTAGACAGTGGCAGCAAATGTTTTTTGAAAAGAGATATGCTTCAACTGAACTAGTAAATCCTGATTTTGTTGCCATAGCCAAAGGTTATTATATTGAGGCAGACCGAGTAACCAAAAGAAAAGATTTAAAATCTGCTGTTAACAAAATGATTAAATCAAAAAAACCCTATTTTTTAGAGGTAAAGGTTGAAAAAGAGGATAATGTTTTTCCAATGATTCCAACTGGAGCTTCTGTTTCAGAAATAAGACTTGAATAAATGAATAGCTTAAAGCAAACTTTTACCGTTTCTATTTACACTGAAAATAACATTGGATTATTAAACAGAATCTCTGCTATTTTTTTAAAAAGACATATTAATATTGAAAGTTTAACTACTTCCCAATCTGAAATTGATAATATTTTTAGGTTTGTTATTGTGGTTAATGTTTCAGAAATCATGATAAAGTCAATAATAAATCAAATTAATAAACAAATTGAAGTTATATCTTCATTTTACCATACTGATAAAGAAACTATTTTTTTAGAAACAGCTCTATATAAGGTTAAATCTAAATCTTTGTTTGATGAAAAACATATTCAAAAAATAATAAAGAATAGTCAAGCTAATATGGTGACTGTTTCTCCAAATTATTTTGTTATTGAAAAAACTGGATGGAGAGAGGAAACAGAAAAACTTTACAAGGAACTCGAACCATACGGTCTTTTACAATTTGTTAGATCTGGTAGAATTTCAGTTTCAAAAGAACCGATGAATATTTCTAACATATTAGGATTAAATACAGATAAATAAAAATGAAAAATTATTTCAACACATTGACTTTAAGTCAAAAGATAGAACAATTAGGAAAGTGCAGATTTATGAACTCTTCTGAGTTTAATAAAGGAGTTGATGCGTTAAAAAACAAAAAAATTGTCATTGTAGGTTGTGGTGCTCAAGGACTTAATCAAGGTCTAAACATGAGAGATTCAGGTCTAGATGTTTCATATGCATTAAGACAAGAAGCAATTGATCAAAAAAGGGATTCATTTAAAAATGCTACATCAAATAATTTTAATGTAGGGACCTTTGAAGAATTAATTCCAAATTGTGATATGGTTTTAAATTTAACTCCAGATAAAAATCATACAAATGTTGTAAATAAATTAATGCCATTGATGAAAGAGAACTCCATTCTTTCTTATTCTCATGGTTTTAATATTGTTGAGGAAGGTATAAAAATTAGAAAAGATATCACTGTTATAATGGTTGCTCCAAAAAGCCCTGGATCTGAACTAAGAGAAGAATACAAAAGAGGATTTGGAGTTCCTACACTGATTGCTGTGCACCCAGAAAATGATCCATTAAATATTGGTATGGATGTAGCAAAAGCTTATGCAGTTGCTACTGGTGGCCATAGAGCTGGAGTTTTAGAATCTTCTTTTGTTGCTGAAGTAAAATCAGACCTTATGGGTGAACAGACTATACTTTGTGGTGTGTTACAAACAGCTTCAATTCTTTCTTTTAATAAAATGGTAGAAAATGGAATTAATCCTGGATATGCCTCAAAATTAATTCAATATGGCTGGGAAACAATCACTGAAGCATTAAAGCATGGAGGAATAACAAACATGATGGATAGGTTAAATAATTCTGCAAAAATTGAATCGTATAATCTTTCTGAGGAATTGAAATATATAATGCGACCTCTTTTTGAAAAACATATGGACGATATTATGTCTGGACATTTTTCATCATCTATGATGGATGATTGGAATAACAATGATTACAATTTATTAAATTGGAGATCAATTACAGGTGAAACTAACTTTGAGAAAACGGAACCATCTGATGATGTGATTTCTGAACAAGATTTTTTTGATAAAGGGCTAATTATGGTTTCTTTCATTAGAGCTGGCGTAGAATTAGCATTTGAAACTATGACAAGTTCAGGTATTAAAGAAGAATCTGCTTATTACGAATCATTACATGAGACTCCATTAATTGCGAACTTAATTGCTAAGAAAAAACTATTTGAAATGAATAGAATTATTTCAGATACAGCTGAGTATGGATGTTATTTATTTGATCATGCTTGTAAGCCATTATTAAATGACTTTTTCAATAAAATTGAAAATAAACACATTGGAGAAAAGTTTAAACTATCAGACAAAATTGATAACACAAAATTAATTGAAGTAAATGATAAAATAAGAAATCATCCTGTTGAAATTATTGGAAAAAAATTAAGAGCTTCTATGACTTCAATGAAAAAAATTGTTTAAATTAAAGAAATGACAAATATTCCAAAAGAGTTTAAATTAGAAAAAATTATCAATCATACTGAGTATTTGATTGATGGTAAAATATCTTCGTGGATTGGAAAACAAGCAAAAGTTTATTCCACTTTATTATGCGATTCTGAAGATAAAGAACCATTTTTAATTGGTAACACCCCTGAAATGTCTGCTGAATATGCTTTAAAAGCATTGGATTCTGCACATAAAGCATACAATTACGGACAAGGATCATGGCCTACTATGAAGGTTTACGAACGAATCAATTGTATGGAAAATTTTGTTAAAAAAATGATTCTTGAAAGAGATAAGATTATAAAACTTTTAATGTGGGAGATTGGTAAAAATTTAAATGATTCTATAAAAGAATTTGATAGAACAGTAGAGTACATAAATGATACTATTGAAGAATATAAGATTATTGATAGAAAAGGTGCTACATTTCAAAACAAATCTGGAGTTAGAGCTTTGATAAGAAGAGGACCTCTTGGTGTTGTTTTATGTTTAGGCCCTTATAATTACCCCCTTAATGAAACGTTTGCATTACTAATTCCAGCTATTATAATGGGTAATACAACAATTTTTAAACCAGCTAAACACGGAGTTCTTTTAATTGCTCCTTTACTTAATGCATTCAAAGAGTCTTTTCCCCCAGGTGTCGTTAATATAGTGTTCGGTAGAGGAAGAGAAATAGCTACCCCAATAATGGAAACGGGAAAAGTTGACGTTTTAGCATTAATTGGTCATAGTTCCTCTGCAATTTCTCTTCAAGATTTACATCCTCAAAAAAGCAGATTACGTTTAGTTTTAGGATTAGAAGCAAAAAATCCTGGAATTATTTTAAAAGATGCCGATATTGATTTAACAGTTGAGGAGTGTATTTCAGGTACTTTGTCATTTAATGGACAAAGATGTACAGCACTTAAAATATTATATGTTCATGAGGATATTAAAGAAAAATTTTTAAATAAATTTTCCAAAGCTGTTGATAAATTA
>Ga0129342_1001142_pt1 | contig 11868 bp, 15 predicted proteins | sample CPBDNA_5_FD_94426 | JGI IMG/M metagenome (GOLD analysis project Ga0129342, IMG submission 94426) | Freshwater to marine salinity gradient microbial communities from Chesapeake Bay, USA - CPBay_Sum_15_0.2_DNA | ecosystem: Environmental > Aquatic > Marine > Coastal | place: USA: Chesapeake Bay...
AGCGTGCAATCGGTGCTGCCCTGAAATCAAGTGCTCGTTTCCTTCTTCGTCAATACCGAAGATCAGCGGTTCACCATTGGTCTTCCACTCTCCTCGCAGCATGTCTGCTGCATACAACTTACTGAGTGCTTTGCTGTGTGGGCGGTTGCTGCCGTTGAACTCTTGAAGAATCGTCTGAGCAAACTGTCGGTCGATGCGGACAACTTTGCTTTTGATGGGGCTGTCTGAAGAATCACACTTACTGATTGCAGTTTGAAGTTTCACGGGGGTTTCCTTCTGTAAAGTTTGAAAGTGTTGCTCGAACAGTGAGCAGTCTAGGTACTGAGTATCGGCGTGTCAAACCAGATTCTGAAATTTCTTTTCAGATTAGGTCTAACTCATTTGGGTAGCGAATGTACTTTTTCAGCATTTCGTACCTGTGCTCGGCAACAATGTTCACTTCGCCGTTCAGGTATCGAGAGACTCTGCCGCACCAGTCCATCCGTGGTTTGCCCAAATGCAGTACGTCAAACGGCGTCCTTAAAACGCTGTCTTCAGGCCACGATTTCTGGAAAGGTTCAGGAGTACAACCGGCGTGAGGAAGCGGCAGGCTTTTACTGCTCCAACTATCCGCAGGTGTAACGTGCTTATCGTCTGTATGCCACACCAAGCAGCATGACTTTCGATCAGTTGCTTCACCGTCAATCTCAAATTGAGGCCAATAACGTTCTTGCGGCATGTTGTCGCAGACCTCAGGAATCTGTCTGCGTATCGGCGTATAGAGGTTACCGACTCGCAAGAAGTGCCACGGCACTCTTCTGGGGAGCAAGGTGTCTGCATCGAAGTAAGTAACCCACTGACTGCCCTTGAGTCTGCTGACAGCGTGACTTACTGCTGCCCACTTGCTGAACTCCGAGCCGTCTTTGTAGATTCTATCCGTTACAAATACATCGCAGTTGTTGTTTGACGCTACGGCTTTCGTCTGTCTGTCTGACGCTACAGTGACGACCACACATTTACTGAAGTGCTGCCTGTTGTACGGCAGCGTCAACTTTAAGTAGTCGTTGTAATCAACACAGACAGTAACGCCGGTAATAGAGGGTGTCGGCATTGCTTGTCCTTACTTGATTGCGTACCACTGTATGTCGTCTGCTACCTCAACAACTGATGCAAACTGAAATCCTGCTCCGTGGAGAGAGTTCAACATATCGCTCGCAGATATGTTTCCGTAATACTCACCGGGCCTCAGTCTTCCGCCGTCAACAGCAGAGTGTGGTTTTCTTTGTGTGCCAGCGGCTGTGCCCAAATACTTTCCGCTCTTCTTTAAGAGAGAAAAGGCAACTCCGGATAGTTCGTTCCATCGGTTGCAGTGCTCAGCCATCTCCGCACAAACAACAAGGTCAGCGGACTCAAGAACTTTGTTTAGTCGCCAATCACTGCTTTGAATTAACTCAAAGATGTCGGCAACAATATCAACCCCCGGACCTTCGTACAGGTCGATCCCTGTCCAGTTGGCGTTTGGCCAATGGTCTCTGGCAGTTCCGTTGATATTTCTGCTGCCAAATTCAAACACCGTAACGTCGTCTCTGACGCCGTGGCTGGCTAAGTATTTATACGCTCTCTTGTGCATTTCTTTCCCCGTGTTCTTTGTAGTTTGCAGAAGCTATCCCACTACTCTTTATTGCTCTTATCACGGCACGCAAGTTTACACCAAAACGATCTGCTGCAATTCCACGCAGCTTTCTCTTGCGGTATTTACTCAACGTGCTTGTGTGTGAATCACCATGACGCACCCACAACCAACCGGGATCTCTGCTGACTGTGACTATAGGTTTGTGTTCGCTGTATTTCCAGTGAGGGATATCGTGTGGGCTTTCTCCTGTGTCCGTGAGCAGACTGACAAATTGATTCCCCGGATGTGATAGCAAGAAAACGTTTGATCGCCAGAACACGTATCCAGTTGGCCAGATTAAAGCACAAGGGTCGGTACACGTTTCAGCGGCTCCGTAAGTACGGCTGCAAAAGTCTTTACTGATGCTGTCATCATCGTCGCACCGCGATACAACACAACGTTCTGAAGGAATCTGATAGTCTTCGCCATACAGTTTCCATTCGTTCCGATAGATCTCCACTACTTCACAACCTGTGTCCGACAGCAATGCAATCCTTTCATCCCTGTAAGGATCTTCTGGGTGCTGAGCAAGATGGATGATCGGCTTGCGTATCTGGCTTTGCAGTGCAGGTGCCAATGTGTGCGATGTAATGCCGAGTCGTCTGGCTGATAGTTCTTTGCCTGTGTAGACTGCTTGAACAACCATGATATGGGGAATTGTCATGTGTGTGCCTTTGGCCTTCTTTTAACAGGTGGTCTTCTGCTTTTTCTCATTGTGCGTTTACGCCGTAAATCAGGAACAAACCCTGTTTCGACAGACTCTTCTTTTACTGACTCCGGTAGCAAGGTAACCAGAAACTCACGCATCTGAGGGGTAAAGCATTCTGCCAGATGGTTCATCACAGTCGCCCTGTGCGTTCGTTGAGCGATAGTTTTGACAGAACTCGATGGATCTGTCAAGCGAGCAAAGAAAGGGCGTACAGAGTACGGTTTAGACCTGTACGTGTTGCCGTAAAGACACTCCCACAGAACACAATTATTCCTCAGGTCAAACTCTTCTACTATCGCAGCAAGTTTTTCTTTCTCCGCAACATGAGGAAGATGCGTTGCGTAGTCGTGATTGGGCCTTCCTTTATCCCGCAGCAACTTCATCGTGTTCGATTTACGTCTGCTCCACGAGTTTCCTCTTGATTCTCTGTACAGCACTGCTCGGGGCAGTTTCAACTCCGCGAGAGTAACGGGCTTTAGAAAGTAGATATCGTCCATCATCCAGACAAACTGCGAATGTATTTCTGGGTGAGAAGATATCGTAACCATCTTGTTGACCATGTCATTGAATCCCCGGTTTGGTCCGGCAGGTATTCTTGGGCAGTCAATGACATGACCAGACCACCACGGGGGACGGTCTCCTACAACAGTGCAGAGTGCTTTTCCATCGAAGAACTTGTTTACGCTGCGGATGCTAAAACGTAGCTCGTCTGCATTTGCTCCTGCGTGCCAGTAAGGCCAGACGAATTGAGTAACGGCGTTCCGTTGCTTGGGTTGCTGGCATGTACTGCAAGTTTTTGGTGCGGCAGGATAGTCGTTAGGGTCCGCACGCAGTAAGGCTTCAGTCTGACTAAAGAAGTCAACCGGCTTACTGTACGGGCACTGACCGCAAAACTCGGCAGGCAAAATTCCGTTGTGCAACATATCGCGGTGGTTGCTGCACCTGATTAAATCGCCATAAGAATAACTAAGGTATCTGCACTTCATGCTGGGGAAATCTGTATTGTTTGCCATCCTTGATTGATTTGGGAAGGCACGTACACGGGGGAAAAAGTGTTCAAGTAGTCACGAATGAAATCGGCATAGAAGATACGTACACAAGAAATTGGTTGTTCTTGGGCAATGTCCCAACTCCAAACCCAGCCGTCCACTGATTCTTGTCCAAAAGCACCTCTGTAGGTGTAGTACCAAAACACGTAGAACAGTCCCGCATACTCATAGACGCTCGATTGACTTTTAAGTGAAACTATCTCCATAGCGGGGTGCAATATGCCGTTGTTTCGGCATACTTGACTAGGCGTGCCGTCTGGGTTAAATCTTTCAGTGTAAGTAGCCATTTTGTCCGAATGCCACACACCGCATACATTGTTCAAGTCCTGACCAAGTCCAAGAGCCAAGTAAGATCTTGCTGCAAGCGTCATTTGAGTAGCACTGTAAGACCTTAAAGTGTAATTGCCTCCGAATACGTTTTTGCAATCGTAAAATCGGTTAGGTTGGGACAAAGCCCAAGCACTAAGTTCAAACCACCCTGAGAGTAGGTTTACACTCCACCTTGCAGGGTAGTTGTAGCAAGCCCCGCACACTGAAGGTGGCTGTGAAATACTTGGGGTAGATTTAGACGAGTTTAATGATGAAGGGGCAATTACAGACAGACTAGGAACGCTAGCTCCCGGAGGTGTGTCACAGTTGCATCCGCAGCCTAGTAACATTATGGAATGCTCCCACTACCTGTACTCGGGCTGGTGCTGCCTGTAGGCGGCATAATAGAACACGACTGAATTGACTCAGACTGAGCACCGCAGTCAGCAACGTATGGATGCCATTCCCCGTCTAACCATTCAACACGAATGTAAGTGTCAGGGTCAATACTGACGTACTCTAAGCGGTTTGTGACAGTAATCATTTGTCCGGTGAACTCCAAGTTACCGGATGCGTTTCTGCGAAGTACACATGCTCGTGCTGTACTGGGGTCAGTAAAGGTGTCTACCGCTGCGTACAGGGTTTCTTCCAGTATGCACTGAAGATGGTTTCCGATTGAGTTCAGTGGTGTCCATTCTGACCCTACTCTAACTACCAGTAGTACTTGATCTGTGTAAGCACTGAATGCAACGCTTCGGTTGGTGACTGTCAGTTTTGATTTCTCTTCATCGTCTGACAACTCTCTATCTAAACTGTCAGGCTGTCGTGGCTGAACGTACCTCAAAATACGAGCGTTTGCTTGGGTCTGCCCTGTTAAACTGTTCTCAGCCGATTTAAGGTCTTCTGTCATTTTGACGAAGTAATGAGTACGGTGAGTAGAGTAGTTTTTTGCGTCGTCAAAGTCTTTCTGAGAAGACGAACCTCGCAAAACTCTACGGTGGATCTCTGCGGCATCATCTGGAGTGAACGCACCGATATCTGTCATGGGATCACCAAGCTATGCGTAGTTGCAAAAGTAGTCAGATCTGCTTCTTCTGGCAGGCCCGGATCAATCCAACCGAAGTCATCTAATGGATCTGCAGTGTTGATGCTTGGCTGTCCCCATGCAGGCACTACTTTGTAGTAAATTCCTCTTCCTTGAGGATCTAAAGGCCACGGAGAAGTTGCATCTACTCCTGCATCATTTATATCAATAGGCACATGACCTTTTGTTTTATCAACGGCACCTGTTGTTGGATTTCTGGGCCATCCAACTGTGTGCATTGAAACTCTGCGATGAGACTCAATGAAGTAACCATACTGGTTAGCGGGCAGTACGTCTACTGCGTAAGTTCTGCGGTCAATGATAAACGTAGCGTCTACTGTGATGTAATGGAATGTACCGCTGCCTCCAGTTTGCCCGCTTGGTGTTCCTACATTGACTGTCCGATAGTTTTCTGTGCAAGAAATGTTTTCACATAGTACATGCCACTTTTGAGCGGTCTTGAAGCTGCTGATACTGGCATCGTTGATTTTACCGATGTAAGGCTTGATATCGGTGTCGTAGTCAAATGTAGCGTAGTTCAAGTTCCAAGTAAACGTGTGAGTTTCAAGGTAATTGTTGTAGGTAATCCCTTCAGTTACGGGCAGGTCATTTGTGTGCCTGAGTAACTTACCTGATGCGTCGTGCCATCTAGTCGCCTGAACCGAACGCACACCAGATGACCATGTAGGAGGCTCATTCCACGGCTCGATAATAGCATCGCCAGTGGTTTCATTTATTCGTTTCTTTTTACCTACTTTGCCCCTGCCTTGGTTCTCGCCTTCTAACTGCTTGTTGAGCCAGTCACTTGCTTCGTATTGAAGCTCGATCAGCCACCACGGTCGTCCTGCTGGGTGCTCTCTTACTGAGCCTACCGACTTTAACAGTAAGTCAGTTCTGCCGGGGTAGTAAGAGTACCCTATTGTGAATGTAGGCTCTGCAGTAACTCCATTGTCGTAAGCAGGTAGAACAGATTGAACATCTGTTATGCTTTCGAGTGGGGAGTCCAGTTTAATTAAGAGCGTAGTGGTAAGCCCATTTCTGCCCCAGTCTGCATTTAACTGTTCAGAATCGAGCAAATACCCTTCGATGGAAGCTAAACCCATTTCACTTTCCTTATGGAACGACGGTAATTGTCGCTGGAAGTCGTTGCTGCAGGTCTATCAAAGTATCAAGTTTTCTGTTCGTTTGGTCAATTTGAGGATTCGGTTTTTCTGCCTTAGCCTCAAATACCTGCTTGAAAGCATCTGCTTGTGCCTGAAAAGCATCCTGCTCAAGCCTACCCCTAAATGTAGGTGAGTCCTGAGTAGTTTCTAACTCCTGCAGTTGTCTCTGTGTGGCAGCTATTTGTGCCCGCAAAAACTGTTGAGATGCCATGAACTGCTGCTGAGTCATTTGATCTTGAAACTGCAAAGAATCAATATCAGAAAACTGCAGCATATCTTTAAGCAGTCCGAACCTTTCTCTTTCTTCTTCAGTAGCTCGTATTAAGAACAGTTCTTCTTTTTGCCTTGCCTGCAGTCTTTGCTGCTCAATCATAGCTTGTTTCTGTTTCTCCGCAGTCTCCTGCCTGAGAAGTTTGTTGTGCTTTTCGGCTCGCTGCTCTTGGAGATTTTGCTCGTCGTTCAACTGAGTCTGAAGATTGAATAACTCCTGAAAGTATCTCATCGCTTCAGGGTTAGTAAGCAATGCTCCGATGCGTGCAGTTTCTTGCTCCGTTCCTTTAATCATTTTTAACTGTGTATGGTAGATACTCAGTGCTGCTCTGGCTTGCTGTTCTGTTTCGGCTTCTCGCATGGACTGGTTCATGCGGTCATAGGCGTCTTTTAACTGATTGACTTGGTGTACTTCTTCTTCTCTGATCCGGGCAAAATCTTCAACAGTAGCCCCAAAACTGCCCAAGCCTTTAAGATGGTTTCTCTGAGAGTCAAAAGTACTCTTAACTGCGGCTTCCATGTCTTGGTAGCCAGTAGTAATGGCTACCATTTCTTCCCGAGAAGTTTTGAGTGCTGCAGCTACATCCTGCTCAAGAGTCCTTACCCGCTTTTGCCCTTCCATGTACTCTTGTCTAGCAGCGTTCGATGTTTCAAGTTGAGGTATGCTTTCGGCTTCTTGTTCAAACGTCTGTGCCTGCTTTCTGTGCTTTTCTACTCTTTCCATTTCTTGGCGTAATTGGCTGAGTTCATCTGCTAAGTCTCTAGTCTTCTCTTTGGCCTCAAACATTTTCATTACATACTGCGATAGGGCCAGCAACATAATAGGAAGTGTGGCAGTAGCAACACTACCTACCAATCCTTGAAAGATCGGTAATGCTCTCATTACCATTGTCAAGTTGTTAGACGCTGACTGGAGAGCCATGTTAAGGCCACCGCCCATAGTCATTACCTGTAAGAAGTCTTCGACCGCAAACGACGCTTGAGTCATAGCACCACTCATTGCACCGAACCCGCCACGACTGGCGTGCATCACTCTTACGGACTGCTGAACAGCAGCATTATACTGTCGTAGGCTTATCTGCTGCTTTTGCAGCATTTGACTGTACCGCAAAATCCTGCCTGCGTGAGCGTCTTCTGCAGACATCAGGCTTCGCTTCAGTAAAGATGCCTGCTGTTCGAGATTGTTTGCTGCTTCTTGCTGCGAGCGTACCTTTCTCAAGATGCTTGAGGTTATGGATAAGGTATGAATTCTTTGCTGGCGGAGTCTCTCGTTTTCTTTCAGTAGCCTTCGAGTACGCTCCATTTGATCATTGAGATCTTGCTGTGCTTGCTCTACGCTTACTTGCCTCGATACCCCTGAAGACACAGCAGCACTGCGGCGGTTTTCTTCACTGGCCATTGACATACGCTTAGCAACGTCGTCAATGCGGCTCTTTGATCGGTTCAAGCCAGCATCAAACTGAGAAGTATCAATGCCCATTCTGATTGCGATTGCATTGTAACTCTCAGACATTTCTGACTCCCTTAACCGCATTCACTATAGACATAAACCCCTTGCGGATAGCCGCAACGGGTTTACGAAATAAGTTGGTTTTTCTGAAGGTGTACCCTTGCTGGGTTGTCCACTCTTTGACCTGCCAAGGTTCAACACGCACTTTTGCAGACTTACTTTTCATGTAGTTGCTAATGCTAATTGCTTGCAGATCATCGTTCATACCCCATCTGTTTTCTTTCCAGAACGCTTTATGCTGGTAGAATTCAGATGCAGGCATCTGTTCGATCTCTGAGAGAAACTTACCCCAGCGGCTGCATAGGAATAATGCAAACCACCTATCGTCGCCGGGGGTTATTCGTTTCCCTTTGATTCCTTACTTGGCCAGACCTTGTCGATTGCTTCGTTCAGTTTGATTGTCTGACTGTGGGGAATCTGGTCAGTGTAGTATTCCACGACACGCAGCACGTACTCAGCAGATAGAGCCTCTAAGATTTGCCGTGGGCTATCTTCTGGTGAGACAGAATACTCCCATGTTTCACCGTCAACTTCGTTCAGGTAATTGACCAGACTACCCAAAAAGAATTGACCGTTATCGAACAACGTTACCAAACTGCGTAGCCCTAGAAACATCCCTGTAGGAAAGTTTCCTTCGGAGTCTTTGGCTTCGTCGAGAATGTTCAAGAAGGCAGTCACAAGTCCAGTAGTCGGTTCGCGGACTACGGCGGTTTCGTTGCCCTCTACGGGTACTTCTTTGAGTTTAGCGAAAGTAATAGCCATCTTACGTTCCTGAAAAGGGGTGAAGGGGGTTGGGGGTCAATAACTATCAGACAGGTGCTGTACACGCAATAGCATTCAACTTGTACACAAGTTCTGCTGTTGAACGTGCAGAATCATCGTCAGACAGTACAGTTCCTGAAGGTGTGAAACTGTTGCAGTAACCTGTTAGCGTGATGATAGGTCCAGTCGTCTCACCTGAAGCTGCTGGAAACTCAATCAAAAGGTCGCCAGTTCTGCCGTCCATGAATGCAGCAAACTCACGACCACCGTAACTATCATCAGCGTCCCAGTCAACTGTCAGCGTAACAGTTCCGAGATCTACCAGTTTACCTGCACGGAATGTTCGGATCAAGTTACCCCAGTCATCGAGCGTTGTCTCGGAACACGTTGTTTCAACATCTCCCCGAGTAAACCCTGACCAGTTGGGACCATCGACCAGACACACGTAAATGTCTGATCCTGTGTCTGTTCCGGGAACTGAAGGATCAACGTTTTGGAGAAAGAACTTCACACGGATTAGCGACGTATCTCTGTTGGACATATTTGAATCTCCTGTTAGCAAGTTGCCTTGCCGTTGAATGTCATGATTAAAATTGATTGGTCAGGAGTGCTTTGCCCGACCCGCAGTATTCCGCTTTCTTCAATCGACTCAAGTCGAAGATACTGCAAAAATACCTCCGTAGAAGGCACTGTATAAGACTTCAGGAACGTTCTACGACCACTTACCGTTGGCTGCAGTACATCAAGAACGCTTCCAGATAAAGCCTTACGTCTTGCATTGTCATGAGCTACACAAGCAACGTCAACAACGAAACTAATAGACTCATTTCCGTTCTCTTCTGCAAATCCTTCAGAGCACAGTGCGGGGGTAAACTCTGAGTAGGACCAAAACACGTATCCGTTAGGGGTTTTATGGATGTCGTCTGAAGGTACGTGCATTGATTTGTACACGCGAGTATTTACAGGCACTGCAGATACAAGCAGTGTCTGTATTCCTACATCAAGGTTGTAAGGGGCACTCATACGTTCTTCCCTTGAGCGTGCTTTTGGTTGTACCTTTTTATCGCCCTGTTCAGTATCTGAGCGAATTTTGCCTGTGCTTTATCTTTGGTCTGACCATACACTTTTTCTACAAACCTGTGACCTTGAAAACTTGCACCCTTTCTTCTGAAGCCATACTCAGACAAGTGCCAATACCTATTCGGCACACGCTTTCTTGCCATTGACCGTCTGGAGTAATTGGGTACGTCTACACCCGGTCTAGGGAACCCACGAGCGTAAACAGTTTTCCCCTTACGTCCTGTTTTAGCCATGCCCATTGAAACGCTTCGTTGTCTGGCACTGATTACAGATCCATCTCTGAAAACCCGTGTACTGGGCTGGTTGATTAAGTGTTCGGTGTACTTTCGGTTTACTGAAACGATCCCGTAAGTGCGTCCGCTTCTGCCTGTGCGAACCTTAATACCGATTGCACGCATTGAAGCACCTGTTGAATACAGGTTCCCTTTTGACTTGCTTTTAGGGTCTGCTTTACGTGTACCCAGTTTCATCAATTCCCGTTTCAGGTGTCTGGCTGCAGGTCTTAGTGCCGCTCTGGTTGCTTGCCGACAAGCACTCCGTACTGTAGCTCTCTTCAGGTTTTCAAACTTCCTCCGAATCTCCGGGCTTATTTCCATCTTGTACACCATAGCAAGATTTCCAGTAGCCATTATACTACCTCACTCACCATAGCGGCAGTTACTTCGCTGGAGACGTTGTCTACAATGCGAATATGGACTTTACGTTTATCGCCCCAAGGATCAGTAGCAGATCCGTCAACCGCATATGCTTTCTGGGTTGAAGGAATGAAAGCAAGGGCACCCTCTGTGACATCCATTGCCGGTTTGCACCATTGCCCAATCAACAGAAATACTTGTTGATCTTGGATTCTTCCGGCGTCCGCAATCTCAGTCGGACGCATGGGCTTCTCCATAGAGAATGGCCCGCGATAGATTTTAGTAAACGCAGTCTCCAGTTCCCCTGACGAACTCGCTGTTGTAGACGGTACGTAGAATTCTACAACGTGTCTCAGGTTTGGCCGTGATCGTCGATTGTACTTGTTCATGATGGACTCACAATCGTGTAGTCATCGACAACGTACTTGATTGCTCTGTGGTCATTCAACAGCGACAAGTCGCGAAGTTGACAGTAGCCTTGTGGAAGTTCGCTGACAGTACCTTCGCTGACAGCGTCCCTGAACTCAAACAAGTGGTACGCCAAAATCTTAATCGCTCTGAGAGTTGTTTGCGGAACCTCAGAAGCGGAAGAGTACCCTGTCGTGTAGGTGACAGTAATCGGGTACGGCTGTTCTTCATCGACTTCTGGCAGAACAGTTGGCCAATCATTTGCCCACAACTTACTTGGCTCGTGGGCGTAGATTGTGTACTTATCAGAGGTCACGGTGCCCGTTGTGCCGTCAGTCTTCAGATAAGTAAATGAAGTCAGTGCTGTAGTTTTTCCGAAAGGCAGAAACAGCAGTTTATCGGCGTTTCTGAACGCTCTGTAGGGCAGACTGAGGGATACTTGCTTTCGACGTATGAAACGCCATTGCTCGCGTTCGCAGGTCGCTACGCATTCCGCTACAAGCCCTTGGAGATCAAAGGGAAGGTTATTGTCCGACGTATCAGGATCGAACCCGAGGTTCCTCTTAACGTCGTTGAGAAATGCCTGCGTAACAACAGTGCTCAGAGCGGCTTCTGAGGTGATATCAACGGTAGCTGGCATTTCTTGCTCCTAATAAAAACCGGCTTACGGCCCACCCCCGGAAACCGCAAACCGGCTATCCGCCGAAGCGGAATACGAACCCGTCCATGATGCGGGTTTAATGTTGGCAACGCTCCTCACGTTACCTCTATTCAGAGCCGCGACGGGTGTGTTGTATTCACCCTGCCAACCGCCAGCGTGCGATCAACATTATGACTGTCGAGCATTCGCTGCATTCTACTGGCGGTTGGGGGTGTCACGGGGATCAAGAAATTGTAACGCTGGAGCCACCTGTCGGTGTCAAGTCAGCATTCTGCTTCAGGTAGCAAGTCTGCACTGCTGCGGGAACAGTGTCAGTGTTCGTTCCGTTGACTTTGTAGACAACAGACTTGAACTCTGCACTCGCCTGATTTTCAGCGTAAGAAATTTCTTCGCTGTCAATCTCACAAGCAAAGTTACCACTTGGCACAGCGGCAGCAACAGCAAACGTTTTGATGGTTGTATCGGTACCAGTTCCGTCTGCTGCAGTGTTGCCTGTGACGGTAACAGTGCATACGCCAGTCAGTATTGCCCCTTTGGCAACAAAGATAGACTTGTCAATTTTGCCTGACAAGACAAG
>Ga0129342_1001144_pt1 | contig 11857 bp, 14 predicted proteins | sample CPBDNA_5_FD_94426 | JGI IMG/M metagenome (GOLD analysis project Ga0129342, IMG submission 94426) | Freshwater to marine salinity gradient microbial communities from Chesapeake Bay, USA - CPBay_Sum_15_0.2_DNA | ecosystem: Environmental > Aquatic > Marine > Coastal | place: USA: Chesapeake Bay...
TGTAAAATCCTCCAGCTATTACATAATCGTCTTCTGCATTACCTCCATATATAAACTGATAATCACATGAAGCGAACTGACCCGCTAACTGAGGGCTACTCTGACCCGCTGAATAACTATCAGCATTAGTCCACGCTGTCTCGCTAAATGTATCAGGGTAGGCGAACCTTCTCGGTAAGAATACGTATCCACTTTCTCCGTTAGTATTTATATAATACTGATTAGTAATATAAGTTTCATTATCTTTTACTTCATAAGTAAAAGTATCTTCGACACTTTTTAATCTCTGATAACCTGTAATTAATGGTTTATAAGGATAGGTAGTATCAGGGTCTATATCTCTTAAAGTTGTAGGGTATTGATTTTCTTCTTTTATATAATTGATAGTTCTCGTCTTTCCTAAACTTTCTCCTTTAAACTCTATTGTATCTGAACCCGCACCTACTTCAGAAATATAAGCGTTCTGAACTGACACTTTATCACCTACGTTTAAAGTAATACCTCTACCTAATTCATTCGTAAATAAAGCTGAGTTCTCTTTATTTCCTGATTTATTCTGTATTGAGTGCCGACGATTGCAGTCTAAAATAGTTAGGTCAGTATATTCCATATTTTAATATTATAATAGATATTTTTATTTTATATCTAAAATCTTATTTAATATATCTCTCTCGGGTCCCGTGTATGTATCCCACCCTTCTAACTTTAACTTTTCTATATTAAACTGCTCTTTATCTATTGTATTCGTACCATGTCCTACATTTATCAATACGTTAAAAATATCTGTATTAAATACGTTTTTATCTTGGTTCTGAATAAACTTAACACCTTCCGCCTGTGAAGATTTTTCAAATCCTCCCATACTATTAAAATATTTACGAGTGAATAACATGGTATTCTCGTGTATCTGATATTTATGTTTACACTTTATAGCTGTTATTTTATAATCTTGAAAAGGGTAAGTAAATATCATATTATTACTACCTACTAAACCCGCTTTATTTTCCTTAAGCATATCGTAACTATATTCTATATATACAGGATTATAAATATCGTCGTCGTCCATGAAACAGAGTATTTTATTTCGAGCCAGTTTTTTAACTAAATAATTCCTTTTTTCTCCTATTGTTTTACGGACTTTATCTCTATGATATACTAATTTAATAGGGTAAATATCTAATTGTAATCCTGCGATATTATCTGTAAATGGTTCAGTTCCGTCGTCATAAATGCATACCTCTAACTTATTATGAGGGTATGTCTGTTTTTTTAAATTATCGATAAATAAAGGTAAAAACTTACTTCTATTATAAGTAGGTGTTAAAATAGAAATATTCGGTAAACTCATTTATATTATATAAAATATATTAATTTTTAAGATTTAAACTTTACATTTTCGGAGATTGTCTAAAGTGTAGAATACATACACTCTTACCCGTCATATCTGTCGCGAGAGTTTCGTCTTCATTTACTAAATCTATACTGAAACTATTTACTACTAACTCTGAATTATTATTTAGTGCGACGTATGTTTTTTCAGGACATTCGAAAAATAAAGAACCGAGTGTCTTATCTGTACCAGTAGAGAAGCGAGGCGCCGAATAAATAATCTTACTGAATGCGCTCCTATTAGCGTTATAGGTTGTAATATTGAAATTATTAAGTCTGACGAATAATGCAGAGGTAGATTTAAGGTCAGGTATCGAATTACTTTCATAATAACCAGCGCCAGAGGAGTTAGTAGCTACATAAGTATCTAATACGTCTCTACCTACAAAACCTAAAAGTTCAGTAGCATTCGCGTCTGAAGTGTCTACATACCAGTCATTAGGGTCTTTATCTACTACCATGACAGCATTATACTTGTCTAAAAATCCACTACCATTTATACCTAAATATGTATGAGTAGTACCGCCTAATCTGTCATTATAAGGTCTCGTATCGACTGGTCTCGCGTATTTCTTTTCTAAATCATTATTAGAGAGATAACCCCACCAGTCAGTCTTTCCATATTCCATACCTATATCTCTACCACCATATTTCTCTAATGTTAAGTATCTATCTTCTGACGCCTGTCTATTATTATTTATGAAGGCGAGAGGATACATTACCCTACACGTATCAGCTACAGGTTTAAATCTTGTTAGTTTAGTTCCTGTCTTAACTATTAGGTCTACCCACGCCCCCGAACCCGAAGGGTTCCATAACTGAGCCGTAATAAACTCATTCTCAACTTTAAGTTTTACTTTAGTATATCCTGCGCCACTTGAGAAATTAGTAGACCAGTTATATTCTGCATTTATAGACCCGTTCCCGTTATAATACTCTACTTCTTTCATGGCGAGTGGATTTTCAGGGTCGTAATTTCCGTTAGACACGTCGTCGTCATAGATAGCATGAAAACAACGCAGATATCTACTCGTTGTATCTGTCTGTATACCTCCTATAAAGAAATCGCAGAAAATATTAGGGTTCTGTGTCATTCCTGTATCATTAGGATTAAAATAATCAGGGTCTTTACCTACCGCCCTACTACGAGTAAGACCTATACCCCACGAAGTTCCAGCCGTCTTACTAACGTCTACAATAAACTCACCATTACTTAATGCGATAGGTGTATCTACTCCTATCGCTACGTTAAAAATACCTTTATCTGCTGAAGTAATAGCTGTTAAACGATTATCGCCTGTAGTATATGCGAGACCTCCCGAACCTTCAAAACTATTAACCCATGTAGACGGTATATTATTTAATGACGACCCATTTCCTCTCATAAAAAACTCATGTTTAAACCCTTCGAAGGCTCCGTCTAAATCTCTCTTTAGAGTGCATTTAGAGAGACCATACATTTCAGGATTAGGTACACCATTATTTAAACCGACCTGTATTCTATCAGCTACTTCGTCCACTCCACCTGTTTCTACTTTATTAATACCTAAATCAGTAGGTATTACTACTGACGTAGTCTGTTCTAAAGATTTACCAGCTGATAGTTTTTCTCCTACGTATTGATACCATTTAGTAGACGGCGTCATGGCGACTTTACCTTCTTTAACTATCTTTAAACTCTGAACTGCTACCTCACTATTAGGCGGTATCCTTAAAGGTTGTTGTAAATGATTATGAAAACTATAAGGCGCCTGAAAGGTAGAACCTCCCGAATTATTCTTTACCTCATTCCCACAGATTACAAGTGAAGACATTTATTTATAATTTAATAAATATAAAAAATAATATTTTATAAAATATAAATAAATATGCCGACCCGAAAAGAAGCGTTCGAATACTTTAGAGAACATAAGCGCCCTCACCCTGATATGGTTACAGAACAGGTTAATAAGTACAGAGAAATCATGTCTAAAGTCCCTGACCTCCCTGAACCAGTTGAAGAACCTGAACCCGCTGAATAGTTTAATTATATCATACTTTAATTTATTATATTTAAGATAAATATATATGCCTTATAAGAAGAAGAAACCCGTTAAGATTGTTGAAGGTCCGAAGAGTTTCGTAGCTGATATTATTCAAGAAAGAGATAGAAAAAAGAAAATTAAAGAGAAGATTTTCGAGGATAAAAATCCGAAAAATCTTAATAATAAAAATAAAAGTAAAAATAAAAAATAAATTATTCTTCGTCGTCGCTTTCCATTAGATAACCCTCTGATATCTGTTTAACCTTCACCTCGTTAACCTGCATATTAACCCAGCAGTATTCTCTCTTATTAGTTTTTTCATTTAATTTTTTACCTTTAACAGCTCCTTTCGATAAAAGGTAATTCTTATATTTCTGTGCTGATAAATTAATCTTAGCTTTCTTAAGTAAGACGTTTATCTGTGCTATTGAAACCCAGTCTTTCTTATCTTCGTCCCAGTCTTTATCACCTATGAAATTAAATAGGTCTAAGAACCTATCCTCTTCTTTTTCTTCTTCTTTAAAGTCATTCATTTCCTCCTTCATGGTTTCAGGTATAAGTGTTTTCTTTCCGTAATGACTAAAGATAATATCTATAAAGGCGTTCATAATTTCAGGTTTTTTACACCAGAACTTAATCTCGTCGTCTTTCTTATAAAAATTACAGATATTCTCCATTACAGGACATAAATGGTTTTTCTCCCTATGAACTTCTTTCTCAAAGTCTTCAGGAGTAGCTTCTTCTACTGGTATCCATATTCTATCTAAACAATCATAAGGATTTTTAGGATTAGGTATCGCGATACATTCTTTCTCTACGTTTTCATACTCTATCCTATCGTCTTCACCTATTTTATATTTATGTCTCATTAATGGCTTACCTAATCTTTCGTCGTCGGGGTTTAAGAACTTACTCGGGTATCTAAACATGTATGAGGTCTCTTTCGCGTCTGCTGGTTCTATCGGTGGTAAATCATTACAGAACATACATACTCGCGCCTGTATCTTAAAATTAATTTCGTCCTTATGATTTACTCGTGCCTCTATTTTATCTCCTCCTGAACTTAACTTTTTTAAGATATTTCCGTTAATTCTATATTTACCTTCTGCGTCCCTTGTAATCTCATTAGTTAATAGTAAACGTTTAAACTCGAAAGGTACTAACCATGATAACGCTTTAGCGCTATCAGTTCCATTATTTTTAAAGAGAAAGTTTTCAGAATTAGTAGCCCTACAATATTCACCAAAACAATTCTCTAACATACCCGCGAGAACACCTTTACCACAGTCTCTCTCACCGATACCTACTCCCCAGTTTTTATCTTCAATATGTCCCGCGAGACCCCGTGCAATATAATTTAACCAGCACTCCATAAGACCCTTATCATTATTAAAGATAGGATTTAATATCTTCTCATATACAGCGTCTATGTCTTCCTGTTTAGGTTTTTCATAATCTCTATTAATTTTAATAGTAGTATGAGTATCATTATCATAATCGACTAACTTACCTTTTTTAAAGTCATAATATCCATTTTTAAAACATAATTTAAATAGATTACTCGTCCATAGTTTATCACAGAAATCCTCGTCTTCTGTAGGTTCTACGTATGTTAACATATTCTTACATGACTGAGCCATAGTAGAGTAATGTTTAACCCCCTTATCTGTTTCCATTAAGATAGTCATATTACCTATTTCCTTGATAAGGTTTCTCTTAATTACTTTATCGTTTTCAGTCCATACATTAAGTACTCTCATAAAGATACGTTCTTTACTAATTACGTAATCATTCTTTAATTTTTCAGTAATGATATCAGCTCCTTCCTTATCTGTTTTTACTATATGGATATCATTTAATTCAGGTAAATCACAGAAATCTTTAATCTTGAACTTAATATTTATACCAGTTTTATCGAGTAGTTCTTTAGTTAATTCTTTACATAGAGGAGTATAGTCGTAATTTTCTTCAATCTTTTTTAAGTGTAATCCGTCATGGATTAATGCTCCGATAGTGTAACCATTAGACTTAAGATAATCATATACAACCATGAGACACTTACATTCGATAGTCTGTAAATAATAACTCATAGCTGTCCCCTCTATATTTTTATATTTACTTTCTTCTTTATTCTCTGTCGCTTTCATTCTGTATTTTAGGAGTTCATTACTATTTAATAGTATCTTATTATTTTCTTTTACTTCTCTATTTAAGTCGTAGATAGTTTTAGGTATGTCTTCCTGTTCTATCTTATTATCTTTACAGAACTTCTGTATCGAACCATTATAAAAGATAACAAGTATTAAGACTTTACAATTATCGCGAGATAATCCTTTCTTCTCCATAGACTTAAAAAATGCGTTTCTGTTTTTATTGTAAAAAGATAGTACGTCACATTTAAGACCTTTATCTATATATATCTGTTCTAAAAAGGTAGGGTGAGCGTTTACCATATCTAAATCAACATATTCGTCTTTACATAATGCAGACTTAATCACTCCTTTCATATATGGCTGAGCCATACATGTCTCGCCTTCCTTAAGGTTCTTAACCCTAATATTTAATCTACCTATATCATTCTGAATGTATTCGACTTCTACTTTATTTTTTTCCGAATGACTTAAATAATTAGATAACTTATATTTATGTTCTTCGTCTATTAGTTTACTATAAAGAAGTTTAGTAGCGTTCCTACCATTAAACTTCTCGGTAAGTGTAAATGTCTTCATATTGTTTAGATTAGATAATTTTTCCGTGATTTTATTCGTTCCCATTACTTTATAATTAATAATAGATTTTATTTTTTAAATATAAATCGCACCACTTAAAGAATGTAAAAATAAATGTTAATAAATTATTTTATTACGATAATACGTCATAAAATAATAAAAGTTTAAAATTATAGATAAAATATTAAAAGTTTAAAAATCGCGAAAATTAAATTATGATATTATTTTCCGATAATATTTTTACTTTATTCGGATATTTTTCCTTAAATAAATCTAATTGTTCTTTCTTCTTATAATAGTAATAAGAACTTCTTGCATTCATGAACTCTTTATTATTATCATACTTTTCCTTTTTCTTATCTTTATTTACTTGATAATGATTTCTTGCCCTTTCTCGATTTTTATTCTTAAACTCTTCAGTATCTTTAATTAACTGATATCTTTCCCTCTCCTTATCGCGCTTACGTTGGTACTGATTTAAAATGTTTTTAATTCTCTCGTCAGAATATTCACTCATTTATATACTTTATTATATATTTTTTTTTTAAATAAATAATCGCGGATTTTTTAAATATATTAATATAATATAAAATGCCGTTAGATAAACAGGGTAAACCTATACTTTTTAAACCATGGGTTAATAAGGGTAAAGGTTCTAAATACTGGGTATACGTTAAATCTGATAATAAAAAAGGATTTAAAAAAATCGGTTTCGGATTGAAAGGATATCAACACTACAAAGATAAAATAGGTTACTATAAATCTTTAGACCATTTAGATAAAGATAGAAGAGATAAATATAGGGCGAGAGCTTCTAAAATTAAAAATAAAAAAGGAGAACTTACATACAAGGATAAGAATACCTCGAACTACTGGGCGTACCATTATTTATGGTAAAATTATTTTCTAAATACTTAATATAATGAGTAAATGTTTCTGCTGTTGGTTTTTCGGTTGGTGTTCTAATTATAATAAAGATTAAGGTTCTATCTCTATCTCAGGCTCAGGCTCAGGTTCAGGTTCAGGTTCAGGTTTTTTTTCAGGTATTTTAATTACGTGGTCTTTATAAGGTTTTATTTCTTTTAACCCGTTACATACGATAGGCTTTCGAACATTAGGATATTTATCATTAAACTTTTTATTAAACATACCTATAATATCTAAATCTACGCTCGGGCTACTCTCTAATAGATTATCGTATTCTGCTCTACATACTTTTAAAAAGTCTCTACATGGTTTACGTTTCTTATCATGTAAAGATAACTCTATCTCTATCGCTCTACTTAATTTAGACCACGCTAACGCTGATATTCTATGTCCCTCCATTATTTCAGAATATCTTAAGAAAGACGCTAATGTACCTAATATACCGCAGAAGATATTTAAACTACCTACCCCTGCTGTAAATCCCTGTTTATAAGCTTCAGGTATATAACTATCTACCGCGAAATTACCTACTCCCGTTAACGTTGATAATACTATTATAGGTATCTGTATATGGTGGTGTTTCTTTTTATATTTTCTATGACTGAAATTATGTAAATATGCATAACACATGCTTACCTCACACCATTCACTTAATAACTCCTCTATTTCGTCACTCCATTCTTCAATATTATCGGGTAATGGTCTCGGGGTCTTTAAGTCATTCATTTTAATAATTTAAGAGAGATTATTTTTATATCTTCATAATTATAAAACTATGTCTGATAAACCTATTGATAAAGTTATTAATGACGTAAGTAATATTAAAGATATGTTAGAAGACATTAAGAAGATATCTGAAGACTTTAAAACCATTAAGAATGACGTCGCTGTTATTAAAAATAGGTTACATGAAATCAATCGAGCGAGAATAGAAAAAGAACAAGAAGAAAGAGATAAAATAGCTAAAGGGTGGTTCTGGTAAAAATAAAGAAAAACCTTAATTAGATTTTTTACAATATGATTTTTTAGAAACTTTCACATATTTTTAATAATTTTAAGAAAATAATTAATATATTTCTTAAAATAAATGGACTTATTACCTCAAGTTAGAGTAGATTTAATACAAGAAGAACCCGAACCTTTAGAAGAGGAGATTATGACAGACGAAGAAGGAGAACCTGAACCAGTTAAACAGGAGGTATTACCTGAAGTAAGTGAGAAGGTTATGATACCTGAAGAGGATATCTTCGTCGATAAGAAACCTAAAAAGAAGGTACAGACTGTAGAACCTAAACAGAAGAAAAAGAGAGAAATGAGTGAGGAGCAGTTAGAACGTTTACGTAAAGGTAGAGAGAAAGCTCTCGCGAATAGAAGAGCTAAAGCACAAGAAAAGAAAGAGATTAAAGAACTACAAGAGAAAAAGAAAAAGAAAGATATTCAGAAATTACGAGAAGAAGTTGAAGAGAAACCTAAGGAACCAGCACCAGCACCCGCACCCCGTAAGACTATTAACTCATTAGACGATTTACCAGCTGACATGTTAATCGAATTACAGAAGAGAGCTATAGAAGGTTATGATATGAAAAGAAAAGCCAGAAAAGAAGAAAAGAAGAAAGTTCAACAACATATAATAAATAATAACATAAATAGAGATATGATTAATAATGCATTAAAACCACAACAACCGAAACAATACGGAGAAGCTGGATACTTTTCAGATTGTTTTTAATTTAAGTCCTGTATAGTAATAAACTACATTTTTATAAGTATTACAATAATTATTTTTTAGATTATACGATAGAACATGCTCGTTTACATAATCATAATCTAATAATCTTAATATCTCATTATACTCTATTTTATCTCTGTTATCTTTAGTAAAAATAAAGATATCATTTAGTCTCTTATCTAATTCTTCGTTATACCTTTTATTTTTCATTATAAATAATTATAGATTTAAAACTTTAAATATATCCGTGTCTACAATTTTATAGACTTCTGTCTACAAAAATAAAGACACCTCTGATTTTTACAGACACAGCGTTTTACGTCTCTTAACGTAATAAAATAATATAATACTATTATTATTTTATATAGAAAGTCTACAAAGTCTACAAAGTCTACAAAAATATAAAAAGCACTCAGAACTTTACAATAAAAATAAATAATATTAACCTAATTGGTCTGAACGCTTTTATTTAAGATATTTTCGTAGACATGTCCTCATTTTTATAGACTTCGATATTTTCGTAGACGCGAGAATTATTTTCTATCTTTTATATAAAATGAAATTATGGATTTATGATTTAATGAGTATCCAGCTATTACTTCTTTACATGGTTAAGTCTCCTTATGATAATAATGGGTGTTGTATACCCTGCGGATATAACTGGTGCGAGACCCTTAATGAATGCGTGAGAGTATGGGTGACATACTGCGAAAGTTTAGAAAATGGAGGACATTAAATATTTTATATAATTTATATAAATGACATATAAACAGGATTTCAATCGAAAACATGGTTTTAAACCATTAAGTAAGTCACACTCTCTAAAGGAGATATCTGATATTACTGGGTATGAATTGAAGGGTTTAAAAACAATATTTAAGAAAGGTCAGGGCGCATTTTACAGTAATCCTCAATCAGTACGGAAACATATTAAGTCAGACGAGGAGTGGGGTTATGCACGAGTGTATGCGAGTATAAATCCTAAAAGTAAAGCGTATAAGATTGATAAGGTTCATTTAGTAAAAAAAAAATCTAAAAAATAATATAAATATATAATATAAATATGAGTAAGAAACTTAAGATTTTAAAGATTGTAGACCCTCCTAATACTAAAAAGAAGGCTCTACACCCTAACCTACCTCAGCCCCCGAGTTTAGTACTTATGATTATGCCTACTAAAACAGGTAAGTCTACGATTATCTCTAATATGCTTTTAAATAAAGATTTTTACGGACAGGACTTCTTCGACGAGACTACTATAATTAGTACAACAATCAACAACGACCAGACGTCACGTTTCATGAAACAGGCGTTCAATACTTATGATTATTATTCAGACGATTTAATTAGAGATATAATTAAGCGTCAGTCTCAATATGAAAAATCAGATATGCCTTCTATGTGTTTAGTGTGTGACGATTGTTTAGGGGAAAAGACTACTGCATTAAATAATCTCGCTTCTCGGTATCGACATTACAATATAGATTTATTTATTGTATCAAGCCAACTACTAAAAAAGGTAAGCCCCACCATAAGAGCTAACGCTAACTGGATACTCTGTGGTCGCTTAACAAATGAAGCTGAACTCGAGAAACTAAGTGAGGAGTGGTCTGGTATGTTCGGAGGAGATAAAAACTTTAGAGAAATGTATAAGAAAGCAACTAAGAAAAGATATGATTTCATGACTTTAAAGTTAACAGAAAACCCTGCTGAGATATGGATTAATTTTAATGATAAAATATATCCTACTGGACCGAGTGAAGAAGAAGAAAGTGAAGAAAGTGAAACAGAAGAATAAATTAAAAAATTAGTAAAAATATTTTTAATATATTAAATAATATAAAATAATGGAGTTCGGAAGCGCTGACAGGACCCGTGATAGTGAATATCTTTCTGAAGTAAAAGATTTTAATAATCAGGTTCAGGTATACAATACTCAACGAAGTAAAGACCTCGTATTAGATAAACAGAAAGCAGAAGGACTTAAAGAAGCTATAGGTTCAGACGCGAATACTAATGCATTAAAGGAAGCAGGACAACATGCGAACGCCCTCGCTCAAGGTTTAAAAACTGCTAAAAATTATCAGGAATTAGGTACACCTATAAAAGCTACTAAAGATATAATAATGGGTGGGGGTGATACAGCTAAACTGGTTAAAGCAGGTGACGTCATAGGAGAAAAGACCGCGCAGACATTAGGTAAGACAGCAGGTAAACTCGGAACTGCTCTCGGTGTAGCGGGTGATATCGGTTCGATAGGATTAGATATCGCGCAGGATACGGCGAACTGGAGTAAAATGTCTACTATGGATAAGATATCTAATATCGCCGATATAGGTGGAGCTGGTTTAGACATGGTAGGAACTGGATTAATGACTTTCGGAGGTCCAGTAGGAGCGGGTATCGGTTTAGGATTAAAGGCGTTCGGTGATATATTAGAAGTAGGTTCAGGTATAGAAAGTAGTATTTCGGGTTTTACAGGTACAACAGATAAAAAGAAAGACGTAGATAAACAAGAAAAACAAGCTGAAGCAGACGAAGGACCAGCACAGCAAGAGATAAAAACTGGTGTAAGTGAAGCAGGAGCAGGAACCCTCGCGGTGGGTAGAATGCAACAGTAATTTATTTAATAATTTTTAACTTTCATAATTTTTTTTTTCAGAATATTTTTATATTAAGTATATTATAAAAATGTCGGTGTCTTACTGGAAAGCAGAGAATACTATCCCTATCGAACAGACTTCTAAATCTGTACCTGTTTTAAATGGTCTTAATTTTTCAGGAGGTCAAGAAGTTAGAGTTAAGGTCCCTCCTACAACGAAGTTTATTAAACCTGACGAGTGTTACCTTCAGGGTGATTTTAAAATCCAATTACCCGACCTTACAACTCACCAACCTACTCGTCTTCAATTAGACGCACGTCTCGGAGGTCAGTCGCTCATTAAAGATATTCGTATCTATTCGTCACCCGAGTTCGGTTCTGTTCTTTTAGAAGAAATACAGGACTATAATTCTATGGTTTCTATCATGAGAGATTATGATACTAATGATAGCGATAA
>Ga0129342_1001145_pt1 | contig 11840 bp, 8 predicted proteins | sample CPBDNA_5_FD_94426 | JGI IMG/M metagenome (GOLD analysis project Ga0129342, IMG submission 94426) | Freshwater to marine salinity gradient microbial communities from Chesapeake Bay, USA - CPBay_Sum_15_0.2_DNA | ecosystem: Environmental > Aquatic > Marine > Coastal | place: USA: Chesapeake Bay...
AACAGCAAAATCACTTTGCCTACCTCACCAATGCCAAACCAGATGATCACCAGCGGAATAAGCGCAAGCGGGGGGACGGGACGCATGAATTCCACAATCGGATCAAACCATCCCCGAAACCAATCAGACAAACCCATCGCATACCCGAGAGGAATTCCAACCAAAGCACCGAGCAAAAAGCCGATCACAACGCGGAAAAGCGAAAATCCCAGATGCTCGGCCAAAGCATAATTTTTGAACCCTTCGATCGCAATTTCCTTAAGCCGCCCCCAAACATCTTCGGGCGCAGGAAGCCAGATTGGTTCCATTTGAACGCCGGTGTCCGGTTTTACGTTCAGGGTACCCTTTTGAGTTAGCGCAACCTTGATATCACCAAGATCAACGTCTTTACCAAACACGATAGGTTGACCGTTAATCGCAACGACTTTTGCCCCGGTTTTGCGGGTTTCCTCATCGTTGGCATCCCACCTCAACAGCTCCGATCTATATGCTTTGACGGCTACCGCATCATTTTTGGCAAATCCGTCGCCTGCATCCATTTGGGGAAGTTCCACATCAACACCTGCCCCATGTACGATCACCCGCACCAAAGCATCATCGCGTAGCCCAGCGTCTGTTTCAGCAGTATATGTAAATTCCGCCTCCCCCTCAAAGGCTGCAGGCATATGGAGGAAAGACGGCAACAATTTACTGCCCGTGAACGCCCCCCAGCTGACAAAGATTACGACAACAGACACCACCGAAGCTGCAAAATTGGAAGAAACAGCACTTTCGTCGCCGAAAGTCACTGTCTTGAGCGATCCAAAATCTTTTTTGGGGGTAAGGCTCTTTTTTACAATTTTCCAAAGCATGAGCGTCAGGAGGATAAACCCCACATAACCGGCAAGATATGGCAGAGCCAATAACACGGTCGTCACGATGGTGACCAATTCTTCGAACAGGCTCGAGAGAACATTCATGCGCCCGCAACCTCCGTGCGTCCCATGATTTCTTCTTCCATATTCCAGATCATCTCTAAAATCTCTTCGCGTTTCACTGCGTAGTCTGGATGTTTTTTCACCTCTCGCAAATCCGCGCCTACACCAAGATCAGCAAAAGGCAACCGGTATTCCTTATGAATACGCCCAGGTCTGGGCGCCATGACCAGAAGCCGCTCTCCGAGTAAGAGCGCTTCTTCAACCGAATGAGTGATCAAAATTATCGTTTTTCCGGTTTCTTTCCAGAGTTTTAGGACGAGAGATTGCATCTTCTCGCGCGTCAACGCGTCCAAGGCGCCAAGAGGTTCATCCATAAGAATGACGTCGGGATCATTCGCCAAGCACCGAGCCAAAGCGACCCGTTGCTGCATCCCGCCGGAAAGTTCATAGATAGCTTTTTCTTTGAAATCCTGCAAACCGACGATGTCCAGTAAATGATCAACAGTTTCGCGGGCGTCAGAGGGTCTTACCCCTTTCATTTTAGGTCCGAAACCAACATTATCTCGCACGCTCATCCATTCAAACAAAGCGCCCTGTTGAAAAACCATACCGCGCTCAGCGCTTGGACCGTTGACCTTTTCACCGTTTAAAATAATTTGCCCGTTCGTTGCTGTTAAAAAGCCCGCAATAATATTCAGTAAAGTTGTTTTGCCACAGCCAGAGGGACCAAGAACAGACATCAGTTCGCCGGCTTTCAGGTCAAGCGATACATCCTGCAAGGCTTGCACACTTCCCCCATTAGGCAAATCAAAACGCATCGAAATATTATCAATGGACAGACCTGTCATCGCTGCCTTTCTTTCTTTTCATTAAATCGGAATTTCGTTTAATCGATACGACAAAAGCGGGCCGAAGTTATCGGCCCGCTGATGTTGGTTTACATATCTTTAGCAGCTGCCAAAGGACCTGTATTCACGTTGCCAGCATAACTATCGAGCGCGGAGTCGATGCTTCCTGCTCCGACAAAGACGTCCGCGACACCTTTCATAAAGGTCTGCGCATTGCCTCCCAGCCATTTTTCGGAAAGCTGACTATCCACTGTCGGAAAGACAAATGTTGCCATGGTGTCAGCTGTTGCTGCCTCATCCATACCGGCATCTTTTGCAATCAGCGGAAGCATTTTTGCATGATTGGCTTCATCCGCCCACATGGCATTGGCATCGGCAGTCACCTTAAGGAATTTAGCGACCAGCTCGCTGTTTTCTGCGACCCAAGCCGCAGGGCCCGAGGTGACATCAAAAACTAGAATACCAAGGTCGGTTTTTTCAGCACCTGTCAAAAGCACGTTACCGTGTTCTTTCGCGCGACGCAGTGATCCACCCCAGCCACAGAACATATCAACGGCACCCTGCGCAATGGCAGCGGCGCCATCCGGTGGGTCCATGTCGACAACTTCCATGCTGCCCACATCAACACCAAAATGCGACATTTGTTTCAGGAAACCGTAATGCGCCGCAGTACCGAGCGGTACAGCCACTTTTTTACCTGCCAATTCCGCGGTGCTGTTTTTGTCGATCTCAAGTTCGCTGCGCACAACGCAGTTATCATTGTCCGCATAACTGACCGCAACATCAAGGATTTGAAGATCTTGTCCTGCAGACGTTGCAACGACGAAAGGCGGCACGCCTTGGCTTACGGACAGATGAACGTCACCTGAAGCCATTGCGGCAGACATTTTCACTCCAGACTCAAAGCTCACCCAGTTCACCTTGACGCCAAGTTCCTCGTCATAAGTTCCCAATTGTTTTGCATATTCAAAAGGCATTGGCCATTCGAGGAAATACGCAACTGTAATTTCCCCATGTCCACCGGCAAGAACCGCCTGAGCGCTCAGTGCGACTGTGGCGGCAGATACGCCTGCCATTAACTTAGACTTTAAATTCATGTAAAACTCTCCCAGTTTTTCGTTTTTCTCGTGGGTTTGGTATCCGCCCAAACCAACAACACCTTCAGGATGCCCCTACTCTCCGGCATACCAGCCTAAATTATTTTCACCATCAATGTTTTTCTACGAGTGCATTTCAAGGGGTTTTTAAGCGCTGCTCAGGCCTGCAGGGCTAAAAATAATTAAAATCAGTGAGTTAATTGACCGAAGGTACTGCTATGAAGGCAGCCCCCAAAAATTTGGACTTAACATAGAGACCAATCTGGCCCTATTGAATCGCCAATAAATGCGGCTCAGATTAGAAAAGGCGCTTAGCGCCTAAAACCTATTTCCAAAATCTAAGAGGAAAAACCATGGACGGCGGCATTCGTGAAAATGATATTTCCAGAATTGTGGAGCTCGACAGAGAACACATCTGGCATCACCTCACTCAGCACAAGCCATTTGAAACCGGTGAACCGCGCGTCATCGTCGAAGGCAAAGGCATGCGGGTTTGGGATCAAAAGGGCAAGGAACATCTGGACGCTGTATCCGGCGGTGTGTGGACCGTAAACGTTGGATACGGGCGCGAAAGCATCGCCAATGCCGTGCGCGATCAACTGATCAAGCTCAACTATTTTGCTGGTTCGGCAGGATCCATTCCCGGAGCACTGTTCTCGGAAAAGCTTTTAGAGAAAATGCCAGGTCTTTCACGCGTTTATTATTGCAATTCTGGTTCTGAAGCGAATGAAAAGGCGTTCAAGATGGTGCGCCAGATTGCGCATAAACGGTATGGCGGCAAGAAATACAAAGTGCTTTACCGCGACCGCGATTACCATGGAACAACCATAGGTGCCCTTTCTGCTGGGGGACAAGACGAACGCAATGCTCAATACGGGCCCTTTGCACCGGGATTCGTGCGGGTACCCCATTGCCTTGAATATCGCGCACAATGGGACCTGACGGGGGAGGCATATGGACAACGCGCAGCCGATGCGATCGAAGAAGTCATTCTCGCCGAAGGTCCAGACACCGTTGGCGCGCTTTGCCTTGAACCGGTGACCGCTGGTGGGGGCGTCATCACACCGCCACCGGGTTATTGGGAACGTGTTCAGGAAATTTGCAAAAAATACGATGTGCTTTTGCATATTGACGAAGTCGTCTGCGGCATTGGACGCACCGGAACTTGGTTTGGGTATCAGAACTTCGGTGTAAAACCGGATATGGTTACAATGGCCAAAGGCGTAGCTTCTGGATATGCAGCGATCGCCTGCCTCGTCACGACCGAAGAAGTCTTTTCAATGTTCAAAGACGATGCTTCCGACCCGTTGAATTATTTCCGTGATATTTCGACCTTTGGTGGATGTACCGCGGGTCCGGCTGCGGCTCTGGAGAATATGCGCATCATCGAAGACGAAGGATTATTGGAAAACACTCTGAATATGGGGAAAAGACTGATTGGCAATCTTGACGCATTGGCCGAAAAACACAGCGTGATTGGTGACGTGCGCGGCGCTGGTCTGTTTTGTGGCGCTGAGCTTGTTAAAGATCGCACAACCAAGGAACCCGCAGAAGAAAAAATGGTACAGGCTGTTGTTGCTGATTGTATGGCTCAGGGCGTTGTCATCGGGGCAACCAACAGATCCTTACCCGGGTACAACAATACTTTGTGCTTCAGCCCCGCTCTAATCGCCACAACGGATGATATAGACGCCATTACGGATGCCGTTGATCAAGCACTGTCCCGCGTATTTTCGTAATCTGAACCGCCTGTGCGATAAAAAAACGATACACACTCGCCCAGTTGCAGGCTTGCAGCTGGGCAATTTTATCAAAGCATGAGTAAGTTTTTATCGATGTTTCGGGTAAAAAAATCGATGCTTGGCAACCTTTGACTTTGCCAGCAAAATCACAGGGCTTTCACTATTAAGTCAGTCGATCCAAGCCTCGGCCGGATTGTTAAAATAAGTCATGTATTTTTGTGGCAATTCATCACCACGTCGCACCCCAACCAACCGCCCCGCCGACAGTATCGCTTTGTGCGCCGGCTCTATGGGTTCCAACACCATCGGTGCCAACTTTAATTCTGCCATTGTCTTATCGGTAAAAACAACCCGATACCCTGGTAGCAAACGATTGGATGCAAAATAGCGAAATGAGTAAAAAGTTGCCCCCAACGTCAATGTGGGCTGTAGGCTAGACCATAATACAACAATGCCCTTCGCAGTCGTCAAACCAATGCCACGGAATTCTCTGAGCCGAAAAGGACCAAGGTCCCTGCGGCGCATCCCCTCTCCCGGAGGGAGATATCCTTTAATGACGCGTTTTCCGTCAATTGATTTCATTTGTGCCATAACAACCGAAAAATAATCATCAGTCCCCTCCGTCTTCCGAATGCTCAGAAAAAGTCCATCAGGCAACAAATGCGCAATTTCTTGTCCTACGACAAAGTCGTTGCCAAACATTGCAAAGTCCAAAGCGTTCTGGGCCGCTTTATTGTTTGGCAGATTTCCTGACGCCGATTGACGGACATCGGCCAATGGCTGGAGCAATATGCGCCCATCAACATCGAACATATCACAAATTCGGTTCAGCAGACCCGGCTTGGGAAAGCTTTCTCCATTCAGAATACGGTTCATCTGAACACGGCTGATGCCGAGGTCCCCAGCCACTTGAGAAATCGAACCCCGCCCCTTGCATAAAAGTCTCAAATTTTTACCAAATATCAAATTCACGGACATGGACCACCAATGGTTATTTAAAATCTTTTCAGGAAACATCGAAATAAAGCGATCGTCTTATATAATTATTACAAATTTGCGTCAAATCAAATCAATAGAGCAATGATATAGTTCACATGTTCGTTAAACTTAAATCAAAATAAATTTTCAATTTTCAGAATTAAAGTATTGTTTTTATATTATCAATGTTCATCAAATTTAGCTTAACTTTCAACTCCCACACCTTAGTCGTGCATCATGCATTTGCATCAATCACAACATTAATGCCAGTTTACCAACATATTAATGCCAGTTACAACGTGTCATGGCTATTCCTGTCGAATCATTCTTTCTGAACCCGGATAAGCAGGGAACACTACAATCTCGCATTCAGCAGATTGTAGCACAGGGCATCCTATCCGGCAGATTTCAAAAGGGTGAAAAGTTGCCCTCCTCTCGTAAATTGGCGGATCATCTTGGTGTAAGCCGCATTACAATAACACTGGCCTATACAGAATTACTGGCCAATGATTACCTGACTTCCAGAGGGCGTTCTGGATATTATGTTTCAGAGGGCGCACCCGATGCTCCTACATTTGCGCAAGACATGCAAAGATCAGAAACAGTCGATTGGAATCGGGCCATTTCTACAAAATTCTCCGAAACCATGACGTTTCAAAAACCCGCCGATTGGGCGAAATATAAATATTGCTTTATTTATGGACAGACTGACCCAACGCTTTTTGACCACGCAAACTGGCGGCTCTGTGCGCATCAGGCCCTGGGCGCAAAAAACTTTGCGCCTCTCACAGCAGATTATTTTGACCAAGACGACCCTGAACTGGTGGAATTTATTGCGCGACATACACTGCCTCGCCGAGGCATTCTGGCAGGAGAAAACGAAATTCTGGTGACCTTAGGGGCGCAAAACGCCCTTTGGTTGGCGACACAAATATTGCTTGGCAAAGGTCGCAGTGCGGTCATAGAAAACCCCTGTTATCCGGCACTTCGTGATATTTTGGCGCACTCAAGATGTGGTGTGGTCCCGATCGATGTCGATGACGATGGCATGCCACCCGAACAAATTCCAGACGATACAAATGTGATTTTTTCAACGCCGAGCCATCAATGCCCCACAACCGCCACAATGCCAATGACACGCCGCAAAGCACTTTTGGCGCGGGCAAAAGAGTTGGACGCGATCATCGTCGAAGATGACTACGAGTTTGAAATGTCGTTTCTCGCGGCACCCTCTCCATCTCTCAAATCGCTTGATCAAGACGGGCGGGTTATCTACGTAGGGTCTTTTTCAAAATCACTTTTTCCGGGACTTCGCTTGGGTTATCTTGTCGGTTCGCAGCCTTTTATCAAAGAGGCCCGAGCCCTGCGCGCCAGTATATTGCGCCATCCTCCGGGACATATTCAAAGGACTGCAGCGTATTTCCTGAGCCTTGGTCATTATGACGCGATGGTAAAGCGTCTGGCGACGACCTATCGCAACAGACGCGCGGTCATGGAATCCGCCATTCTCAAACATGAGCTTCAAATTGCCGGCAAAGGGGCGCATGGCGGTTCTTCTTTCTGGATGCGCGCGCCAAATGGAACGGATACCCAAGATTTGGCGGAAAAATTGCGCAGTTCCAGCACGTTCATTGAGCCGGGGCAGTCTTTCTTCAGCGGAGAGCACAAACCAACAGATTATTACCGCATCGCGTATTCATCGATCCCAGCCTCTTTGATTGAACAGGGGATTGCAAATATTGCGGATGCCGTCAAAAAAGTCTGATGCCAGCTATAGCGTATTTTTTGGACCTATTCTGCAGGTAAATCTGGCCCTATAAAAAACCCCTTCTCTTGGTAAACAGATCAAAACAAGTGCGTTGGTCCTTTCAGCGCCCGACCACCCTTTATCAGGAGCCAATTAGCCATGAAAATGACGACCGAAGAAGCCTTTGTCAAAACGCTGCAAATGCATGGAATTGAACATGCTTTTGGAATTATCGGATCCGCATTTATGCCAATTTCTGATCTTTTCCCCAAGGCTGGGATTATGTTTTGGGACTGCGCCCATGAAGGCTCCGGTGGGATGATGGCGGATGGTTACACGCGCGCCAGCGGTAAAATGAGCATGATGATTGCCCAAAATGGACCTGGGATCACAAACTTTGTCACCGCCGTAAAAACCGCCTATTGGAACCACACGCCGCTTTTGCTGGTAACTCCGCAGGCCGCAAATAAGACCATCGGACAGGGCGGTTTTCAAGAGGTCGAGCAAATGGCGCTTTTCAAGGATATGGTTGCCTATCAAGAAGAGGTGCGTGATCCTACCCGCGTCGCGGAGGTTTTAAACCGCGTGATCATGAATGCAAAACGCGCATCCGCGCCGGCCCAAATCAATATGCCGCGCGATTTCTGGACGCAGGTCATTGATATTGATCTTCCTGAAATTGTGGCGTTTGAACGTCCGGGAGGTGGGGATGATGCTTTGGAAAAAGCTGCCGACCTGCTCAGCAAAGCGGCTTCTCCTGTCATCCTTAATGGTGCGGGTGTCGTGCTTGCAGGGGCCATTCCAGAGACGATGAAGCTTGCTGAACGGCTCGATGCTCCCGTCTGCGTAGGATATCAGCATAATGACGCTTTCCCCGGTTCGCATCCTCTTTTTGCGGGGCCTCTGGGGTACAACGGATCCAAAGCCGGAATGGAACTGATCGCTCAGGCCGATGTCGTACTCTGTCTTGGTACGCGGCTCAATCCGTTTTCAACTTTGCCCGGATACGGCATTGATTACTGGCCCAAGAACGCCAAAATCATTCAGGTGGACATCAACCCTGATCGCATCGGGTTGACCAAGAAAGTCTCCGTTGGGATCGTAGGAGATGCAAAAAAAGTTGCAGTGTCGCTTTTAGAGCGCCTATCAGACAACGCCGGAGACCACGGACGCGAAGAGCGCAAAGCGCGTATCAGCCAGACCAAATCTCAGTGGGCCCAACAGCTTTCCAGCATGGATCACGAAGACGATGATCCCGGGACCACTTGGAACCAACGTGCCCGCGCAGACAAACCTGAATGGATGAGCCCCCGTATGGCATGGCGCGCGATACAAAGCGCATTACCAAAAGAGGCCATCATCAGTTCTGACATTGGAAATAACTGTGCGATTGGCAATGCCTACCCCACCTTCGAAGCAGGGCGCAAATATTTGGCCCCAGGGCTTTTTGGGCCATGTGGCTATGGGCTACCCTCAATCATCGGGGCAAAGATTGGGTGTCCGGATATGCCGGTCGTTGGTTTCGCAGGCGATGGCGCCTTTGGGATTGCTGTCACAGAACTTACTGCAATTGGGCGTAAAGAATGGCCCCCTGTTACGATGGTGGTGTTCCGTAATTACCAATGGGGCGCGGAAAAGCGGAATTCAACACTGTGGTATGACGATAATTTTGTCGGGACTGAACTTGATGAACAGGTGTCTTATGCTGGAATTGCAAAGGCTTGCGGATTGCAAGGCGTGCAGGCCCGTACAATGGACGAATTGCGCGATGCATTAAATACGGCCATCACCGATCAGATGCAAAATGGAAAGACCACATTGATCGAGGCAATGATCAACCAAGAATTGGGAGAACCGTTCCGGCGGGACGCGATGAAACGACCGGTCGCAGTCGCCGGAATCAGCGCGTCTGATATGATCCCTCAAACTGTCTAGCCCGTGGGGAAAACTGAGGGTCATAACTCTGTTCTGGTGATCAATGCCGGATCGTCTTCTATCAAATTCGCGGTCTTCACCGCGGATTTGAACGAGACGTTATCAGGCATCGCCGCCAATATTGGTGGCGCCTCTTTTCTGACAATCGCAGGTGAAACAGAGACATCCCCTTTTATCGACCATAAATCCGCTTTAAACGCAGTGATCGCTGCTTTGGAGCGTCGTGGACATTCCATCAAAAACATGAAGGCTGCCGCACACCGTGTGGTTCATGGGGGCCGTAAACTGACTGCACCGGTGCGCATATCATCCGATGTGCGTTCAGAAATTTACAACTGCACGCCTCTTGCGCCATTGCATAACCCGCATAACCTTGCCGCAATTGACGCACTGAGCCAGATCGCTCCCGATTTGCCCCAATTTGCAAGCTTTGACACGTCTTTTCACGCAACTAATCCGGATGTCGCAACGCGATATGCCATCCCGCGCATGATGGAAACCAAGGGAATTCGCCGCTACGGGTTTCATGGCCTGTCTTATGCATCCTTGGTGACTTATCTGCCCGAGGTTTCCGGAGAAAAGCTACCCTCGCGCCTTTTGGCATTTCATCTTGGAAACGGGGCAAGCCTTTGTGCGATCCGCAATGGACAATCGATTGCGACAACCATGGGCTATTCGCCCCTTGACGGGCTGACGATGGGGACACGCTCAGGTGGGATTGATGCCAATGCGGTTCTGCGTCTTGTTGAAGAAAATGGACTTGAGCGCACCAAAGCGATCCTGAATCACGAAAGCGGACTGCTGGGCCTTTCAGGCGGGAAATCGGACATGCGCAATCTCATGCTTGACCCAAGCGCAGACAGCGCCTTTGCCATTGAACATTTCTGTTATTGGTCCCTGCGCCATGCAGGATCATTGATTGCGGCGATGGAAGGCCTTGACGTCATTGCTTTTACCGGCGGTATTGGGGAAAATGCTCTCGGGGTGCGGGCACGCATTTTGCGGGGCCTTGAATGGACTGGTGTGCGCATGAACCCTGATGCCAATCACCGTAACGAAGCACGGTTGCATGCAGAAAGTTCCAAGGTCAAAGCCTGGGTGATCCCGGCAAAGGAAGAACGGATGATTGCCGCTGATGCAATAACATTGATGGAGGCCGCATGAGAGCTCAGGCCATCGCCAAAGTTACCGCCGTCGCCGCAACAATATCTTCTACACTCGCTCCGCGGCTCAGATCGCAGACAGGTCTTTTGAAGCCCTGCAAAATGGGTCCAACCGATTGTGCACCGCCAAGTTCCTGGCAGAGTTTATATGCGATATTTCCTGCATCCAGATCCGGAAAGATCAAGACATTTGAACGCCCTTCACCAAGGCCCTTCTTCTGTGCAATCAGCGGATTTAATGCAGCATCAGCCTGTATCGGACCAACACAGCCCGCCAATTCAGCGGCAGCGCGCACGCGCGCGACACTGTCCCCCGCACCTGAAGTACCAGTCGAAAAAGACAGCATTGCGACATCTGCGCGGTCCAGAACGGCCCGCGCAGATATTGCGGAACTTTTGGCAATCGATGCAAGTGCCGCGGCATCAGGTGAAACATTCACCGCACAATCGGCAAAGATAAATTCGCGCCCGTCTGGAAATATCATCAAGAAAAACGAAGAGGGAACGCTCACTCCTTCATCCAAGCCGATGGCAAGGCTTGCTGCCTCTATCACCCGTTTGGTAGGACTGTCGGCGCCTGCCACCATTGCATCGGCTTCCCCTGTTGCAACCATAGCTGCCGCACGAATAAGAGGTTTGTTCAACATCCGCTGTGCGATGGCTTCTTTCATCCCGCGTCCAGAAACAAGAACATCAATCATTTCTTGTGTCGGTTCTGAAATATCTAGAACCCGCGCCAAGCGCTCTTTTTCAAGTTTATCTGCAGCGCCGGAAATTCGCGGGTCATCCATTTCCGGCATGACAACGCGAAGTGTTTTTTCTTTTGCTGTCTCAAAGATGCGCTCGAGGGCCGGCATGTGCTTCTCCCATACTTATGAAAGGTGTTCTTAATGACGGATCAGGTTAAGATCAATCGCGGTCTGAAGGGGGTATATTTTGAACGCTCCGGAGTGAGCCACATAGATGGCGCAAAAGGGGAGCTTAGCTATCGGGGTTATTCAATCCACGATCTTGCCACCCATTCCACATTTGAAGAGGTGGCCTATTTGCTGATCCATGGCGAATTGCCAAATCAACAGGAATTGAATGCCTTTGAAGACAATTTGAAAGCAGCACGTGAATTGCCCATTGCAGTGTACGATGTCATCCGCGCGGCTAAGGACGGGCATCCCATGGATGTGCTGCGCACAGCTGTCTCTGCGCTTGCCGCACTTGAGCCGACAAGCCAAAAGGTGGACGAAAAGGGATTTTTGGAAAATGGCATTCGTTTGATGTCACAGGTTCCAATGATCATCGCCGCCCATCACAATATAAGGAATGGCAGGGCACCTCTTGCCCCAGATACCGAGCTGTCTCATGCGGCCAACTGGCTTTGGATGCTGAAGGGCGAAAAACCGTCACAGGACACTGCGC
>Ga0129342_1001148_pt1 | contig 11834 bp, 12 predicted proteins | sample CPBDNA_5_FD_94426 | JGI IMG/M metagenome (GOLD analysis project Ga0129342, IMG submission 94426) | Freshwater to marine salinity gradient microbial communities from Chesapeake Bay, USA - CPBay_Sum_15_0.2_DNA | ecosystem: Environmental > Aquatic > Marine > Coastal | place: USA: Chesapeake Bay...
AAAATATTCAAGTGAATATTCATGATTTAACTTTCGATTCACCAATAATATCAGCTTCATTTAAGGATGATGTAAGTTCATTGTTGCAATGGCAATTAATTGGTATTGGCGGTATAACTTATAAAACAGTGCTAAAAATGCCATCTGAGGGCAATTTAAGGCCAAGAATACAGGAAGTAAACCATGATGGTAAGTATGCAATATTAAACTCTTTAGGGTTGCCTACAAAAGGAGTTGCGAAATTCCTTCCTCAAATTAACAATAAAAAATTAACAAAATTTAATAGACCTATAGGAATCAGCATTGGAGGAAATTCATTCGAAGAATATCTTTCAGTATTTAGCGATATAGATAATCACCTAAATACTATAGATTTTTCTCAATTTTTTTATGAAATAAATATAAGCTGTCCAAACACTGACGATGGTAAATGTTTAAGTGATGATTTAGAAAGTTTAAAAAATTTAATAATTAAATTTAGAGACATTTCGTCTAGAATGATTGTTGTGAAAGTTTCTCCAGATAGTACGAATGAAGAAGTGTTAAAAGTTTGTGAAATTTTATCTAATTTTTCCAAGACTGCTATTAATATTGGAAATACTAGATATGTAAAAGCTAGTGATGTAGGCTTATCATCAAAAACCTTTTCTAAAGAGGGAGGAGGATTGAGCGGAAAAAGTCTTTATCCCAATACTTTAAGAATGGTAAAGTTGGTTGCTTCAAATTATGATCTACCAATTATTGCTACAGGCGGTGTATCATCATATGATAATGTTAAAGAGTTGCTTGATAATGGTGCATCTTTGACAGGAATGGCTACGTTGCTAGTGAGTGATCCATTTCAAATTCCTCTGATTAACTATAGGCTTTCAAATGATTAGAATTCTATTAATCTTCCTAGTTTTTATCACTGCTTGTGGATCAAATATTGCATATGGTGATTATGTCGACACAACCGGTTGGTCGAGAAAGGAAATTGAATCAATTAAAAATCACCCTAAAACTCAAATTGGCATAGCCTCTTACTATGGAAAGAAGTTCCATAAAAAACGTACTGCTAATGGAGAAATTTTCAATATGTATAAAGTAAGCGCTGCTCATAAATCATATCCGCTTGGAACAAAAGTTCGGGTTACAAACCTTGAAAATGGTAAATCAATTAAGCTTGTAATTAATGATAGGGGACCATTTGTTAGTGGTAGAATAATTGATCTTTCATATAAAGCTGCAAGAAAATTAGACTTTGTAAATCAAGGAACTGTTAAAGTTCGAATTGATGTAATTCGCTTAGGTGATAACAAGTATTATAAATGAAAAAAATTTGCTGTATAGTTAATCCAGTAAGTGGGTTAAAGAAATCACTTAAAGTATATTATAAAGCTAAAAAATATTTTAAAAAATCCAACTTTTACTTGTCATTGTTTGTTTCAGAATATCCAAATCACATAAAAGACTATGTATCAAAAATTGATAAAAATACTTTTGATAGATTAATAATTTTTGGTGGAGATGGAACGATCAATGAAGTTGTAAATGGATTGCTAGATTCTAATAATCTTCAAAATTTTAAGCTTGGAATTGTTCCAACCGGTTCTGGTAATTCAGTAGCTCATGATACTGGTTTATTGGATATTGAAGATGCGATCCAAAGATGCGCTGGTGATGTTACCATGAAAATGGATGTTAATCTGGTTGATTTTGATTCATTTTCAAGATTAAGTGTAAGCGTTTTAGGCTGGGGTATGTTTTCTTTTGGAAACAAAAGAGCAGAAAAATTAAGACTTTTGGGTCCAACAAGGTATGATGTTGCTTCAATAATAACACTTTTAGAGAATAAAATTCATAAAGCTGAAATTCTAGTAGATGGAGAACATAAAGTGCTTGAATGTGCTTTTATAGTTGGGTGTAACACTAAACATACAGGCAAAGGGATGATTGTTGCTCCAAAAGGTGGTTTTCAAGATAAAAAGATAGATCTTATAACAGTTGGTAAAAACGTTAATAGGTTTCAAGTATTTGAGGTTTTTCAAAAGGTTTATAAAGGTACTCACATAGATTTACCATTTGTTGAGAATATTAAAGTTGATTCTTTTTCAATCGATCCTGGAGAAATGAGTTGTTACAATATTGATGGAGATATTGTCGAGAGTCAAAAAGCATCGGTAAGAGTAATTCCTGAAGCAATTAATCTTTTGATATAAACAAAAAATAATTATTTTATGAAAAATGTCATCACTTCAATCTAGAATTTTTATAGGGTTAATAGGTTTCCCCTCAGTTATTTATGTGATTTTAAATCATATTCTAGTTTTTAACATTATTGTCGTGTTCTGCTTTACATTAGCATTCAGAGAGTTTATCAAGATTGTCAGTAATTTTGATAATCGTACTTATTGGTTGTTCTTCGGTACAATTTACATTTTTGGGAGTATGATGTCTTTAATTTATTTGAGAAGTATTGATAGTCTTTTAAATTATCCATTTACTTTTTTGTTGTTTGCTGGAGTCATGATTAATGATTCAATGGCATACATTGTTGGTAAAACAATTGGAGGACCAAAAATTCTTCCAAATATTAGTCCAAAAAAAACTTATTCAGGCCTTTTTGGAGGGCTATTTGGTTCCATAATATTTATTATTCTTTGTGATAACTATTTCTTAAATGGATTTTCTGAATTTTCACTTACAAATACAGACAAAATATTTTTAGTTTTTGTTTTTAATATTGTTGGATTTTTTGGTGATAGTTTCGAATCATTAATTAAGCGAAAGGCAAATATTAAAGATTCCTCTAGCTTGCTTTTAGGGCACGGAGGAATGTTAGATCGGTTAGACTCTTTAATATTGACAACACCAGTAACAATGTTTTATGTTATTGCGTATTATTTATGAGCAAAAAAATTAAATCAATTTTAGCTACCGATTGTGGTAGCACTACAACTAAAGCTGTCTTAATTGAATGGAAAGAAGACAGATATCACCTTACTTTTAGGGGAGAAGCTCCAACTACAGTAGAAGCACCATTTGAAGACGTTACCAAGGGTGTTTTGAATGCTGTTATGGAGATTGAAGAGCTTTCTGGAAGAACTATATTAGATGGAGATAAAATTATCACTCCTGATGATGGTTCAAAAGGTGTGGATATTTATGTATCAACCAGTTCAGCTGGTGGAGGCCTTCAAATGATGGTAGCAGGGGTAGTGAAATCTATGTCGGGAGAGAGTGCAGAGAGAGCTGCTTTAGGAGCAGGGTCAATTGTTATGGATGTTCTTGCTTCAAATGATGGACGATTACCTCATGAGAAAATTACAAGAATTAGACAACTTAGACCCGATATGATCCTTTTATCTGGAGGAACAGATGGCGGTACGACTACTCATGTTATGGAATTGGCAGAAATATTAGCTGCTGCAAATCCACGTCCTCGCCTTGGACAAAATTATAAGCTGCCAGTTATTTATGCTGGAAATAATAAAGCACAAGACTCTATAAGAGAAACTCTTGGTGAGATTTCTGATTTGGATATTGTCGATAATATCCGACCAGTTTTAGAGCAAGAAAATCTTGAACCATCTCGAGATAAAATTCATGACTTGTTTATGGAACATGTTATGGCACAAGCACCAGGGTACAAAAAACTTATGTCATGGACAGATGCTCCTATTATGCCAACACCTGGAGCTGTAGGCTCATTGATTGAGATGATAGCTAAAAAAGAAAATATTTCTGTTGTTGGTGTTGATATAGGTGGAGCTACCACTGATATTTTTTCAGTTTTTGAAGGTAAATTTAACAGAACTGTAAGTGCTAATCTTGGAATGAGTTATTCTATATGTAATGTTTTAGCTGAGTCAGGATTAGATAATGTTTTACGTTGGGTTCCTTTTGATATTGATCGAAGTGAATTAACAAACCGAATTGGTAATAAAATGATTAGGCCCACGACAGTTCCTCAATCTCTTGAAGAGTTAGTTATTGAACAAGCTATTGCTCGAGAGGCGCTACGTTTATCATTCATTCAACATAAAGAATTTGCAACCAGCTTAAAAGGTGTACAGTCAGAAAGAACTATTTCTGATGCATTTGAACAATCTTCAAGTGGTCAATCATTAGTAAATATGATGGACTTAGATTTGCTTGTAGGTTCAGGAGGTGTATTATCTCATGCTCCCAGAAGACAGCAATCAGCAAGAATGTTAATTGATGCATTTATGCCTGAAGGCATTACTCAGTTGGCAGTTGACTCAATATTTATGATGCCTCAATTAGGTGTTTTAGCAAATATCGATAAAGATGAATTAAAAGAAGATGCATCCCAAGCCGCTTTGGAAGTATTTGATAATGATTGTTTGATACGATTAGGAACATGTGTAACTCCTGTAGGAAATGCTAAGCCAAACTCTAAAATGGCAGATGTTACTTTAACTTTTGGTGATGGTTCTGTCAAAGAAATTGAAATAAACGAAGGCTCTCTTGAAATGATGGAGCATCCTTATGATGAAGTTAAGGTTCATATAAAGCCAGCAAGAGGTATTGATGTAGGAGCTGGAAAAGGCGAAGAATTAGAATCTGTAATCTATGGTGGAGTTGTTGGGCTAATTTTTGATGGAAGAAATAGACCGATTACTTTATCTAAAGAGTCAGATCAAAGAATTGATAGTTTGTTAAGCTGGTCAAAAGCTGTAGATGAATATCCTAAAGGAGAAATGTTTTAATGGCTCATTCATACACACCCGGTCTTAAAGTTTTAAAGAAAACAATTTTTAAAAAAGAGAGAATTTTACCACTTAAAGGTGATGTGCTTGTGAAAAGTGGAGACCAATTAACTCCTGATACAATTGTTGCATCTACAAATCTTCCAGGAAATGTTCAAATGCTTAAAGTAAGTAACATATTGAATATTGATCCTAAAGATGTTGTGGAGGCTCTTCAGGTAAAAGAAGGGCAGGAAGTTAAAAAAGGGGATATCATTGCAGAAACTTCTGGTATTTTTGGAATGTTTAAATCATCTGTCGAAAGTCCAGTTGATGGCACTATTGAATCTATTTCTCAAAGTACTGGTAGAGTTGTGGTTAGAGAAGCTCCTATACCTGTTGAGGTTGATGCTTATGTGAGTGGTGTTGTTGATGAAGTTATTCAAAATGAAGGCATAGTGTTAAAATCTAATGCTGCATTTATTCAAGGTATTTTTGGAATTGCTGGAGAAAAAAGAGGCGATTTATTAGTAGTTTCATCTGGTCCTGGCGAAGAACTCACTGCAGATCAAATTACAGCTAATATGAAGGGAAAAATTTTAATAGGAGGATCTTTTCTTAGTCTAGAGGCTTACAAAAAAGCTTTAAGTATTCAAGTTGCTGGCATTGTAGTTGGAGGTTTTAATTATTATGACTTAAAAGCTATTCTTGGGTATAATTTGGGTGTAGCAATTACTGGTACAGAAAAATTAAATACAGCTCTTATAGTAACAGAAGGTTATGGCTCTATCCCAATGAGTGAAGCAACTTTTTCATTGCTGAAAGAAAATGATGGTAAAGCTGCTTCAATAAATGGTGCGACACAAATTCGAGCTGGAGTTATTAGGCCAGAGATAGTTATTCCAATTGATTCTGGAAATACAGATGAGGATTCAAGTTCAAAAATGCCTGAAGGTATTCAAGAAGGAAGCACTGTAAGAGTTATTAGAAGTCCTAATTTTGGAAAAATTGGAAAAGTAATTTCATTACCATCTGAGCTAAATAAGATGGAGTCAGAGACGATGGTTCGTGTTGCAGAAATTAACATAGATGGAAAAAATATTTTGATTCCAAGAGCTAATTTGGAGATGGTAGAAACCGAATGAACGGCTCATTAAAGTTAGAAGATAAAGCATTTCTAACTAAGCTTGCCAAGGAAGTTAAGGCAAGAAGAATGACAACTCCCGCTATATTTTTTTTAGAAATGATGAGACCTTTAAACTTTGTTGGAAGCCAAGCTATGATTTTTTTTGGGCCAATAATTAGTGCATTTGTCAAAACAGATAGTTATTATAAGGCTGCTGAAATTTTTGAAAATCACAACAGCGTTGAATTTTTAATTCAAGAAATTGAGAGACTAGACAAAAATGAATAATAAGTTCACAGTATATACAGTTGGAATAGTAGGTATTATTTTACTTACCTTTCTATTATCTGTTGTTCCTGATTCATTGAACTTCTTCAGAGAAGAACAATCAGCAATGTTCGTTTTTACTTTAATTGTAATTATGATTATGCTATATGAGGTAAAGCTTGCAAAATCTTCATCAGCACCAACTTTCTTAAGAACTATTCCAGGACTTAAAGCTGTAGAAGAAGCTGTTGGGAGATCTACGGAAATGGGTAAACCAATTCTTTACGTTCCAGGAATTATGGATATGAATGAGGTAGAAACTGTTGCAGGTGTAGTTGTGCTTGGTCATGTTGCAAATATGACAGCCCAATATGAAACCGAGTTAGATGTACCTGTTGCTAGAGCAATCGTTATGCAATCTGCTAGACAAGTAACTAAAGAAGCTTATTTAACTCAGGGTAGACCTGAAATGTATAATGAAGATATGGTCCACTATATTACTGATGATCAATTTGCTTATGCTGCGGCAGTAAATGGAATAATGCAAAGGGATGAGCCAGCAGCATGTTTATATATGGGTAAATTCTTTGCTGAATCATTATTATTTGCTGAAACAGGTAATAGCATTGGTGCTATTCAAATTGCCGGTACAGGCTCACAAACTCAAATACCGTTCTTTGTTACTGCTTGTGACTACACATTAATGGGTGAAGAGTTTTTTGCTGCAAGTGCTTATTTATCTAAAGAGCCAGAATTAATTGCTGGTATTACTGCTCAAGATATTATTAAAGTTATTTTAATAGGATTTATTTTACTATCAATCGTTTCAAGAGCATTTTTTGATTTAGATGTTACTGATTTTAATCTTATAACATGGCTGGGATTATAAAATGTTATTGAAGAGATATATCCCAATAGCTATTGTTGCTTTTTTTGGAGCCCTAACTTTAAGCGCATGGTTTATCGATAATGAAGCAATCGAAACATTTGCTAATGATGATGCTACCCAATTCTTTGACATTATCGCAGCTTTTGCTGTTTTTCTTGGTGCTCTAAATCTATTGAAGTTACAGTTTATAAAAGTGTTAAAACAGCAATCTGGTTGGATATATAGTGCTGTTGCTATTACTTCCTTCTTTTTTGCATTTATTATTGGTTTTTTTATTAGAGGTGCATATTTCGTAGGGGAAGATGTATACTTTAGTCAAAAAGCTGCTGAAGCTGCAATTTTGAGCTCAGGATCATCTCAGGTCGCTGTTCCAGTTGATTGGGGAGCACACGTTCAAACGGATGGTAGTTTATTCCAATGGATGTTTAAATATATCTTTTCTCCGCTATCAGCAACTATGTTTGCATTACTTGCTTTCTTTGTTGCTTCTGCATCATTTAGAGCATTTAGAGCAAGAAATTTTGAAGCCTCATTGTTATTGGTAGCTGGTATTATAATAATGCTAGGAAGAGTGCCTATTGGAAGTTTGATCTCTAGCTGGACAATTATGTACATTTTAGCCTTTAGCATTGGTATTGGTATTAATTCTTATGTTAAAAACCGTAATATTGTTTTTGGATGGATTTTAGGTAGCTGTGGATTAATTACCGGATTTGGAATGACTATGGGTTGGCCAATTGATCAACCAGCGATTTTCTTTTTACCTGCTTTACAAGAATGGATTTATCTTGTTCCTAATCTAGCAGGTTCAAGAGCAATTTTAATCGGTATAGGACTTGGAATTGTCGCAACAAGTCTTAGATATATATTTGGTTTAGAAAAATCATATTTAGGTGAATAATGAAATTTTTAGAAGATATAATATTAAAGCTTGGTGCAGTTGATAGAAGAGTCATCTTTTTTTTAATTGGGTTAGCTGTTCTTATTCCGCTTTTAACGCCAATTAGTTTACCAGTTAGAGAGACACCTACAACTGTAAAGTTTTATGATGGAATTGAGGATATACCAAAGAACTCAAAAGTATTAGTTTCGTTTGATTATGGTCCTAGTACCCGTCCTGAAATTCACCCAATGAATGTTGGAGTTTTACGTCATATGTTGCGTAATGGTCACCAAATTTATATATCATGTTTGTGGCCTGATGGTATTTACATGGCATTAGATGCTTTGGAAGAAATTACTGATGAAGTTAATCCTGATAATGTATCTACATTTGATATCAAAGAATATGAAGACTATATCTTATTGGGTTATAGACCTGGCGCTGAAGCAGTCATTAAAGGGTTGGCAAGCGATTTAAGAAAAGTATATACTGTTGACGCAAATGGAAACTTTATTGACGACATTGAAATGATGGATGATATCAAAAACTTGAACGATTTTGCATACATTTTCAGTGGATCAGCTGGCTATCCTGGAACATTTGAGTGGGTAAAGTATGGTGGAGATCCTACTGGAGTTCCTATGTCTTCAGGTACCACATCAGTTCAGGTAAATGAAGTTATTCCTTATGTGCAAACTGGGCAGCTAATTGGATTGTTGGCTGGTATGCCTGGAGCCGCAGAATATGAAAAATTAATCAATGTACCTGGAATTGCTATTCAAGGTATGGCCGCACAATCATTTGCGCACATTGTTATAGTATTATTTATTGTATTTGGTAATTTAGCATTCTTTATCAAACAGAGAAGGGATAGGAAGTATTAGTATGAGTTTTTCAGCAATATTAGGAGCATGGATTGCCACGTTTTTAACCCTTGGCATTTTTTCTTATCTTTATAGAGATAATCCATTTTATAAGATTGCTGAAAATGTATTTGTTGGCGTGTCTGCTGCATATGTAGCAGCAATAAGCTTTTGGACACAAATTTATCCAAATCTTCTTGGAAGACTATTCCCAAAAGATGGTCCGCTTGCCTTTACTGGTTTAGAGTTTGATTTTAATCATGAATTTAATATTCTTTATTTATTTCCAATGTTATTGGGGGTAATGATGTTAATTAGTGTCTTTCAACAATTTAATTGGATGGCACGCTGGGGGATTGCATATACCGTTGCCATCGCAGCAGGATTAAAAGCATTTGGTTATTTAAATTCAAATGTTCTTAATCAAGTTAGTGCGAGTTCTGTCGATATATTTAGTGGCTCTTTACCATTTTTCAGCTTAGGTGGAGACAGTGTTTTTAATAATATTGTTCTCGTAGTAGGTACTTTAAGCGCATTGATGTACTTCTATTTTTCTAAAGAGCAAACAGGAAATTTTGGAAGATTTACAAGATTAGGTATTTATTTCCTTATGGTAAGCTTTGGAGCATCATTTGGATTTGCAGTCATGGGTAGAATTTCATTATTAGTTGGAAGATTTAACGATTTAATTGAATATTCGTCTGCAGATTACAATTATGCAACTCTTGGCGTCTTGGTATTCATTATCGTTACTTTAGGATTCTGGTCATTCCAAAATCCTGAACGAAAGGAGAACTAGTAAATGAACAAATCTGATATTAGAAAAGTTATCAGCAAAAGTATTTTAGCTGATGGGATGTCACCTGTTATAGATCTTGAAAAATCACATGGATCATGGTTGGTTGATAAGGTTACTGGAAAAGAATATTTAGATTTATTTTCAATGTTTGCCTCTTTGTCAGTTGGTTATAATCATCCATACGTTTTAGAGCAATCTGAAAGGTTAAAAGTGGCTGCAATCAATAAGCCTACAAATTCAGATGTATATTCTCAGGAAATGGCCGAGTTTGTACAAACTTTTAAAAGGGTCGCGCAACCAGACTATCTTCCACTAACATTCTTTATTGAAGGCGGAGGTTTAGCTGTTGAAAATGCATTAAAAGCAGCATTTGATTGGAAGAGAAGGAAAAACTTAGCAAAAGGCAGTTCTGCAAAAGGAGAAAAAGTTATTCACTTTCAACAATGTTTTCATGGTAGAACAGGTTACACTATGTCATTAACTGACTCTCCTGATAAACGTAAAGTTATGTATTACCCAAAATTTGATTGGCCAAGAATTACCAATCCAAAAATAACTTTTCCTATTGAAGATAATTTAGATAGTATCATTGAGCTTGAAAATAAAGCAATTGCAGAGATTAAAGATGCGATCAATGCAAATCCTGATAATATTGCCTCCATCATCATTGAGCCAATTCAAGGTGAAGGCGGTGATAACCATTTCAGATGTGAGTTTATGCAAGCTTTAAGAGATATTGCGGATGAGAATGATATTATTCTCATTTATGATGAAGTTCAAACTGGTGTAGGAGTTACCGGAAAAATGTGGGCTCATCAGCACTTTTCTACTGGTGTCTGTACAAGCAATTGTAATTGTGGAGATGGTCTTTCTGCTAAACCTGATATCATTTCATTTGGTAAAAAAACACAGGTTTGTGGTGTGGCTGCTAGCACTAGGTTTGATGAGGTTGAAGGCAATGTTTTTCGTGAGTCATCTCGTATAAATTCTACATGGGGTGGAAGTTTAGTCGATATGGTAAGATTAACAATTTATCTAGAGCTTATTGAAAAAGAAAATCTTGTAGATAAGGCTGCACAAACAGGTTTATTCTTGCAACAAAGCTTACACGATCTTCAAAATGAATTTCCTGCTTTAGTCTCCAATGCTAGAGGAAAAGGATTATACTGTGCTTTTGATCTTCCGTCCAGCGAAGATAGAGACAAATTAGCTAATCTATTACTTGATGAAGGATCTATTCTGTTAGGTTCAGGAAATTATTCTATTAGATTTAGGCCTCATTTAAATGTTACCGAAGATGATATCAATTTCGGTATGGATTGTTTTAGAAGAGCTCTTAATAAATTGTCATAATGTCTGATAAAGGTCAGTTATTTGTCGTTGGAACTCCAATTGGCAACTTAGAAGATATAACTCTTAGGGCAATATCTACTCTCCAAAATGTTCAAATAATTCTTGCTGAAGACACAAGAAATTCAAAAAAATTATTAAACGCTCATAACATCGATACTAAAATGATGAGCTATCATGACCATAGCAGTGAAAAGGAAATAAAAAGGATAATTAATTTATTACTTGAAGGACAAAATTTAGCACTTATTTCAGATGCTGGAACACCTACAATCAGTGACCCGGGTTATGGTTTAATTAGACATTGTATTAAACATGATATTACTATCATCCCAATTCCAGGAGTATCATCAATTACTGCAGCTTTGAGTGTATCAGGACTACCGTCAGACTCATTTACGTTTATTGGTTTTTTACCTCAAAAAAAAGGTAGATTGAAAAAAATTAATCAGTTAAAAGAATTGGATAATACCATCATTCTTTTTGAAAGTCCATTCAGACTTGAAAAGACATTAAATCAATTATTAGAATATCTCGGAAATAGATCTGTAGTAGTCGGAAGAGAATTAACTAAGTTGTATGAAGAAGTTATTAGAGGTAATTTAAGCGATATAATTGTGCATTTTTCTAAATCAAAAATAAAAGGTGAAGTAGTAATCATGATAGGTAAGGACGATGACAGAATCAATTTCTAGCGGAAAGTTTATAACAGTTGAAGGTATTGATGGTTGTGGTAAAACAACCCAAGCTGAATTTATTATTGATGGATTTGTGGAAGCAGGTCTTCCAGCTAAACTGGTTAGAGAGCCAGGAGGAGATCCGATTTCTGAGTCTATTAGAAAATTATTACTTCATGCAGAAGATTCTATGTCCGATAGAGCTGAAGCATTGCTTATGATTGCTAGCAGAGCTCAATTGACAGACAAGGTAATTCTACCTCAAGTAATTAATGGAACATGGGTT
>Ga0129342_1001150_pt1 | contig 11812 bp, 16 predicted proteins | sample CPBDNA_5_FD_94426 | JGI IMG/M metagenome (GOLD analysis project Ga0129342, IMG submission 94426) | Freshwater to marine salinity gradient microbial communities from Chesapeake Bay, USA - CPBay_Sum_15_0.2_DNA | ecosystem: Environmental > Aquatic > Marine > Coastal | place: USA: Chesapeake Bay...
AGAGGAATTCGTTGAGGCGCTGATCGACCAGTGATCGCTCGGTAGCGCCGGCGGGAACCAATCCGCGACACGTGACGTCAGACAGGATGTGAACATGTTGTGTACGTACCGCCCGCTCCGTGCCACCGCTGTCGTCGCGGCGCTGTCGCTTGGCCTGATGGCCTGTGGAAACAGCGATGACGTCGGCGACGCCGATGCCGACGCATTGGCGCCGCCCGAGGTGGTGCGCCTCGGCTCGTCGGCGATGCCAGCCAGCGGTGCTGATCTGGCGGCGACATCGGAGATGTCGGCTGAGGAGCCGGCGGAGGAATCAGCCGTTGACGGCGGGGCAATGTCGGTCGACGACATGGCGTCGTCCTATATGCCGATGTGGACCGTGATCACCGACATCGTGGTGTCGGACTCGTTGCCCGCGCTGCCCATCGATGCGGTGGGCTATGTCCATCGTGCAGGGTCGACCGTTGCCGAAGCGACTGCAGTCGCGCTGGCGGAGGCGTTTGGCGTTGACCCCACGCCGGTGGAACGCCCACAGGAGTACATGGTGGAGTGGGCATTCGGTCCGGAAGACGGTTCGGCACCGTCGTTGACAATCGATGCCTACGCCCAGCATTACTGGTGGTACTCGAGTGGCTGGAGCGACCGGGTGGAGTACGCCGAATCAGAGCCTGCCTGCACCGAAACCATCACCGCCGATGGCGAGGTCACGGTGGACTGTCCGGAATGGGACCCTGAGCCGCCGGTCGGTGTGCCCACAGCGGCTGATTCCGAGGAGCGTGCTCGTGAGATCATTCGCGCCGCCGGTTTCGACGACAGTGTGCTGACATTCGAGGTGTCCGCCGACGAGTGGTACGCATCGGTCTATGCCAGTGAACCGTTGATCGCTGGTCTCGATGGGGTGACGGCGACCAATTGGAGTTTCGGTTTCGGTGCCGAGGGCCGGCTCGAATATGCCGGTGGGGTTCTGTCTGCTCCCGACGCCGTCGGGCCATACCCACTGGTCGATGTCGACACGGCCGTGCAGAGGCTGCAGGAGATGTACGTGTCGAGCGGGTGGTACGGCGGAGACGATGTTGCCGTCGACCTACCGGCGGCGGCGGGTGGCGGCTCTGATGCGGCGGTGTCGGTCATTGCCGAGGAGGACGTGGTGATGGTGGAGCCGTCCCCCGAACCGCTCCCTGCTTCCGCGCCCGAGCCGGACATGCCGGCCCCGGACATGGTTGCCCCGGACATGGTTGAGGACGAGCAGTGGGTCGAGTCGACCGAGCCCACCGAGATCACGCTCACCCTGGTCGATGTTGTGGCCGATCTGTGGTGGACCGAGGACGTAGATGGCAATGTGTGGCTGCTGCCGGCATATCGCTTTATCGGCGACGATGACAGCTGGTACACGGTGCCGGCGGTGACCGATGAGTTCATGGTCGAGACACCGACCTACGACGAACCGGTTCCCGCCATCGAGGACCGGGCCGTGTCATCGGGTGCTTCTGACGCGTCGACATCTGGGGTCGCACCTTCGGCAGGCCTTGCTGAGCTGTTGGCCACGGCCGATCTCACAGACGTCGACGATGCTGTGCTGGCTGCCGTCGAGCAGATCCTGGCCGGGGAACTGGCCGTTGACGAGCAGCTGTTCGCGGACACGGTTGCCGAGTTCGGCCTGGTCATGAGGGTTGTCGAACGCGATGGTGAGCCGCTCATGGTCACCGAGGACTACCGCACCGATCGAATCAACGTGGTTGTGGCCGACGGAGTCGTTGTGGCTATTGACGGCATCGGCTGAGGATTCAACGTCGGTGCCGGTCGCCGTCAGGCGCATCGTGCGTCGCCGGTAGTCTCGACAGTGATGTTCGATTCGCTGTCCAGCCGCCTTGACGGCATCGCTAAGCGTCTCCGGGGCAAAGGCCGGCTCACCGAGGCCGATGTCGACGATGTCATGCGGGAAATCCGCACGGCGTTGCTCGAGGCAGACGTCAACGTGCACGTTGTTCGTGCGGTCACGAACCGCATTCGTGAACACGCGATTGGCGCCACACGTTCCAAGGCGCTCGATCCCGGCCAACAGGTGATCAAAGCCGTTCATGACGAGCTGATCCGCATCCTTGGTGGCGAAACCTTGGCCATCACGTATGCCGCCAAGCCACCCACTGTGGTGCTGATGGCCGGCCTGCAGGGGTCGGGTAAGACGACTAACTCGGCAAAGCTTGCGGCATGGTTCACAGCGCAGGGTCGGCATCCGCTGCTGGTGGGCGCTGACCTGCAGCGACCGGCTGCGGTGGAGCAGTTGCGCACTCTTGGCGCCCAGATCGATGTGCCCGTGTGGTCCGAACCCACAGACCCGGTGCGTGTCGCGACCGACGGTGTCGATGAGGCACGACGGCTCGGACGCGATGTGGTCATTGTCGACACGGCCGGGCGGCTCTCGATCGACGCGGAGATGATGGACCAGGTCCGGCGCATCTCCGAGGGCATTTCGCCCGACTACACCTTCTTGGTCATCGACGCCATGACCGGCCAGGACGCGGTGCAGACGGCGTCGGTATTCCACGACACCCTGGCCATCGATGGCGTCATCATGTCGAAGCTCGACGGTGATGCCCGCGGTGGTGCGGCGTTGTCGGTGAAAGAGGTGATCGGCCGGCCGATTGCATTTGCATCCACCGGGGAGCGGGTGGAAGCGTTCGAGCAGTTCCACCCCGACCGTATGGCGGGCCGCATCTTGGGCATGGGCGACATGCTCACCTTGATCGAACAGGCCGAGCAGGCGTTCGAAGCCGATCAGGCCGAGCAGGCTGCTGCTCGGCTGATGGACGGCCAGTTCACGTTCGATGACTTCTTAGAACAGATGCAGGCGCTCAAGAAGATGGGTCCACTGTCGGGTGTGCTCTCGGTGATGCCGGGCGTTCCCAAAGAACTGAAGAACGCCGATATTTCCGACGACTCGCTCAAGCCCGTTGAAGCGATCATTCGCTCGATGACCGCCGAGGAACGCCGGCAGCCAGCGCTCATAAATGGCAGTCGCCGTTCGCGAATCGCAACGGGTTCGGGTACATCGGTCGCCGAGGTGAATCGTCTGGTGAAGCAGTTCTCCGAGATGCAGAAGATGATGAAGAAGATGGGTGGTGGCATGGGCGGTGGACGCCGCAACCGCAAGGCCCGTCGCGGGCATGGGGGCGACCCCTTTGGTGGCCTTGGTGGTGGCGATACCGCAGGCCTCGAAGAACTCTTGGGCGGTGGCCAGAACCCACTTGGCGGCCGTGGTAACCCACTCGATGGTGGTGGCTTGCCGCCACAGTTTCGTTGATCGGTGCCGAAGCGGCCGAGGTGCCGATAGCATCGCGCAAGTTCCACATTTGCCCCAGGAGACGTTCGACATGGCAGTCAAGTTGCGCCTGACACGCATCGGCAAGAAAAAGCAGCCCCAGTACCGCATCGTTGCGGCCGATTCGCGTTCCCCTCGCGATGGACGGTTCATCGAGATCCTCGGTCACTACGACCCACGGCAGGAGCCATCGGGGCTTCGCGTCGACAATGACAAGGCCGTGAAGTGGCTGTCGCAGGGGGCTCAGCCCACCGAGCGCGTCGCGAAGCTCCTCGAGATCTCCGGCGCGATGGAACAGTTCAAGGCGTCGAAGTGAGCGCAGACACCGCTGCGGCGGTGCTCACCCACATTGTTCGCTCGATCGTCGATGACCCTGACGCGGTGCGTGTCGAGTCGTCCTCTGCCGATGGCCGCGATCGCCTCGAGGTCCGTGTCGGCCCCGGCGATCTGGGTCGGGTGATCGGCCGTCGGGGTCGCACAGCCGCCAGCATTCGCACCGTGACGCGCGCGGCCGCCGCTCGCGACGGCGTCGAACTCGATATCGAGTTCCTCGACGACGACGACTGATCCAATGACGCCGCCGCAGCTGCTGCAGGTGGGGCGGCTCGGACGGGCCCACGGAGTGCGTGGCGACATCGTCGTCATCCTCGACACCGATCGCGAGGAACGGGTTGCCTCTGGGTCGCGCCTGCACGATGGTCACGACTGGATCGAAATTGAGCGTTCTCGGCCACTGTCCGCCCAGCGGTGGGTCGTTCACCTCGTTGGAGTTGATGACCGGACCGCTGCGGAGAGATTGTCCGGGCGCACGCTGAGCGCGGAGCCCATCGACGATGCTGATGCCCTGTGGGTGCACGACCTCGTCGGTTGTGAGGTGCGTGATGCCGATGGTCTCCTGCGGGGCCGCTGTGTATCCGTCCTGGCGAACCCGGCATCGGACCTGTTGGAACTTGATCAAGGTGCACTGGTGCCCACAACGTTCGTTGTCGATGTCGTCGATGGGGTGATCACGGTCGATGTGCCCGACGGCCTGTTCGAGTTGTTCGGTGAGGGCTAAACGATGCGCATCGATGTCATCAGCGTCTTTGGGTCAGCAGTGGACGAGTTCTGCTCGATCAGCTTGTTGGGTCGGGCGCGCCAGTCAGGACGTGTCGATCTGCGTCTGCACGACCCGCGTGATCACGCCAACGATGTTCACCGGACGGTGGACGACAGCCCCTTCGGCGGCGGGGCAGGCATGCTCATGCGGCCCGAACCGATCTTCGGTGTGGTGGAGGCCAACGATTGCCCGCGACCGCTGTTGTTGCTGTCACCTGGTGGCCGTCGGTTCGACCAAGCCATGGCCGCCGAACTGGCGGCGCTCGACGGCTTCTCCCTTTTATGCGGGCGGTACGAAGGTGTGGACCATCGCGTTCGCGAGCACCTCGTCGACGACGAATTGAGTGTCGGCGATGTTGTCCTTGCGGGTGGCGAAGTGGCGGCCTGCCTAGTGATCGAGGCGGTAACGCGCCTCCTGCCAGGGGTAATGGGAAATGCTGAGGGTCCGATCACGGAGAGCTTCGGGGCATCGGGCCTGCTCGAAGAACCCCAATTCACCCGACCCGCCGAGTTTCGAGGGTGGGATGTGCCCGAGGTGCTCCGCAGCGGCGATCATGCGCTCGTGGCGCGTTGGCGTCATGCCCAAGCCCTGCATCGCACCATCTCGCAGCGCCCCGACCTCATCGAGACTCGGGGAGGACTGAGCGATGATGAGCGTCGCCTGTTGGAAGAGTTCCCAGCCGTCCCGTATCCTTCAACGGCCTGACGGCGCCGGCACATCCGTGTTCGGCCCACCACGATGGAGACCGCCTCATGAAGACCACCGACCTGATCGACAACGACTCACTGCGCACCGACATCCCAGACTTTGGGCCCGGTGACGAGGTCAAAGTGCACGTCCGCGTGGTCGAGGGCGGCAAAGAACGCGTGCAGGTGTTCCAAGGCAACGTCATCGCCATCCGCGGCGGCGGCCTGCAAGAGACGTACACCGTGCGCAAGCTCAGCTACGGCGTGGGTGTGGAGCGCACCTTCCCCAAGCACGCGCCCACGATCGCCAAGGTCGAGGTCGTGAAGCGCGGCGATGTTCGCCGGGCGAAACTGTTCTACCTGCGCGACCGCATCGGTAAGGCGGCCCGCGTCCGCGAGAAGCGGGAGTTCTGACCTTCGCCGCCTCGGCGTCCGTCGCCCCCTGATCACGAGGGGATGGGGCGCCGATGGCGCGTGTCGTCGACATTCACGGAGCCGGCCGCCACGGTGAAGATCGCGCAGCGCGTCACTATGTAGAGCGCGGCTATGCCGTGGTCGCTCGCAACTGGCGGTGGCCGGGCGGTGAGATCGACATCGTGGTCGTTCGTGACGACCAACTTGTGGTCGTCGAGGTCCGCGTGAGGTCCTCCGATTCCCGCGGCAGCGCGGCGGTCAGCGTGGGCGCTCTCAAGCAGTCGCGGTTGAGGGCATCGGCCCTGGCATTTGCGGCTGCACATCCCGAATGGCTCGCCGGTGGGTACCGCCATCTGCGGATCGATGTTGTCACCATCGACCGAGGACGACTTGCGGTGATTCGTTCCGCGATGGGCGATGATGAGCAGTAGGCGGAGGCGTCAGCCGAAGATGCCCCACAGAGCCAACCCGATCGCCACGATCAGGGCCGCTCCGACGAGCACGTAGTCGCCGGCGGAGGCGCGGTACTTTCGATACGGGTTGTAACCCACACGTGCAGTATGGCGGGCGACCGGCGGCCATGTCGCCCGGTGGGTAGCATCGCACCGTGTCCGACGTCGCATCTCGGTTGTCGCGTGGCCTCATCCGTTCGGGTGGTGGTGCGACGTTGCGGCACCGATGTCGAAGGGGCCTGACCATCGCCGTGGGTGTTCTCATCGCGGCATCTCCGGCGGTTGCACACGCCCAAGATGATGGTGGGGTAGACGACGTTGCTCCGGTGGTCACCGCCCCACTCGTTGCGGTGCCGGCCGGATGCCCACCAGCTGGAGTGGCCGACGTTGTGTTCACCGGGGAGGTCGTGGCCACCGACGTGCGCAGCGCGCGTTTTCGCGTAGCCACCGTGCGTGCCGGTAGCCACGCCGAGGTCGACATCGGTGGACTCGTCGATGTTCGTTACGGCTATGACGCCCAGTTCCTAGATGTTGGCACGACCTATGTCGTGGGTGCCTCTGAACATCGCGATCTCGGCGTTCTGGTCTCCTCCACCACCCGGGAGCCGGTCGACTTCGCCGGAGATGAGATCATTGGTGTGTCCGAAGACGACGTGATCTGTCCCGAGTTTGACGATCCGCAAATGACGCTCACCGCGGATGGGTTTGCCGTACCGGCGCCACTGCTGAGCGGTCTGGCAGATGATCGATCGGGGCTGGTCACCGCGCTCGTCGTACCTGCGGCGGTGGTGCTGATCGTGGTGGCACTGTTGGCCTCGTTGCGGGTCAGTACCGCGGGGGTGCTCGCCGGTGTGGCCCGTACCCGTCGCCGTAACCGGTCACGCCCGCGCAGCGGTGGCCCGCGCACGTAGGTCAGCAACGGCGTGCTCGAGCCCGTCGGGGTCGCGGTAGAGCGCGCTGCCGGCGATCAGTACGTTCGCCCCTGCAGCCGTTGCACCGGCAATCGTGTCGGGGCCGATGCCGCCGTCCACCTCGAGTTCCACGCTTTCGCCGAGGCCCGCCGCATCGATCATTGAGCGCACCTCGGCGATTTTGGCTTCCATCGACGCGATATATGCCTGGCCGCCGAAGCCGGGGTTGACGGTCATCACCAACACGAGATCGACCAGGTCGAGTACGTGCGCGATAGCCGATGCTGGGGTGGCCGGGTTCAGCGCCACCGCCGCTGTCGCACCGAGGTCGGCGATATTGGCGAGGGTGCGGTGCAGGTGCGTGCAGGCTTCGGCGTGCACGATCAGACGCGAACAACCGGCGTCGACATAACGAGCGGCGAGTGCATCGGGGTTGACCACCATCAGGTGCGCCTCGAACGGAACGGTGCAGTGCCGCCGTGCGGCAGCGATGATGTCGGGGCCAAATGTCAGGTTGGGCACGAAATACCCGTCCATCACATCCCACTGGATCAAATCCACGCCTGCAGCTTCGAGGGCTGCGACCTCCTCACCGAGTCGGGCGAAGTCCGCGGGAAGAACGGACGGGGCGATCTGGATCGGTCGGCTCACATGGGCGATGCTACGTGGCGGTGCGTCGCCCGATCGCCATCGCGCTACCGTCGCTGCGGTGGCCGAAGGTATCGAACTCGATGTCGAACGCTTCGCTGCGGGCGGAGAAGCCATCTGCCGAGCCGCTGATGGCCGCATCGTTTTCATTGCTGGTGCAGTGCCGGGCGATCGCGTGCGCGCAGAGATCGTCGAGGAGCATGACCGGTGGGCGCGCGGAACACTTATCGATGTCATGTCAGCCGGAGGCGACCGCATTGATGCGCGCTGCCCTGCCCGCACCGCGGGATGCGGCGGCTGCGACTGGGCCGAGGTCGCACCTGCAGCGCAGCTGACGCATAAGGTCGCCATCGTCCACGACGCCCTGCGGCGCACAGGTGGCGTTGACGTTGAGGTGATCGCAGCCGGATCGGTGCCAGCGGTGGGGTATCGCAGTGGGGTGCGGGTGGTTGCCGACATCGACCGACGCGCGGCCTTTCGGCGTGCTCGTTCAGCCGCCACGGTGAGTGCTCGCGGTTGTCCGGTCGCTCATCCGCTCCTGCACCCGTTGCTCGACGCGCTGCGGTGCGCGCCGGGCACGGAGGTGGCACTACGGGTATCGATTAGGGAGCAGACGTCCACGGCGCGCGCCATCGGTGGTGCCGAACTGCATGGGCTGCCTCGCGAGTGCCGCATCGGTGACCAAGCGGTGCTGCACGAGGTAGTTAACGGTGTGCGACTTCAGGTCTCGGCGGCGTCGTTCTTCCAGAGCGGGCCAGCGGCATTGGCGCTGCTGGCGGCAACGATCCGCGATATCGCACCCGAAGCAGTTGATGCTGACCACCTCGTCGATGCCTACGGCGGCATCGGAGCACTGTCGTTATTGGTCGCTGGTTCCCAGACCCGCATCACCGTCGTTGAGGCATCCGCGGCGGCCTGCGCAGATGCGCGGGCCAATCTTGATGGTCGAGCCAACAGCACCGTCGTCAAGGGCGAGGTGGCGCGCTGGCGGCCACGACCCACTGATCGCGTAGACGTGGTGATCGCCGATCCGGCGCGCACGGGCTTGGGCCGCCCGGGGGTGTCGGCGGTGGTCGCAGCAGCCCCCGAGGTTGTGGCCTTGGTCGGTTGCGACCCGGTGGCGTTCGCTCGCGACCTCGCATCGTTGACGGAGAGGGGGTATCGGTGTGAACAGGTGGCGGTCATCGACCTCTTTCCCGACACACACCATGTTGAGTGCGTTGGGCGTCTCGTCCGCGATGGTTCTGGCACACTGTCGCGGTGACCGACGTCGATACCCCTGTCATCTCCGTCGAAGTGGCTGACGCGATTGCCGTCGGTGCACCGGTTGTGGCCCTCGAATCGACAATTTTCTCTGAGTTGGGTCTTCCGGCTCCTGCTAACTCCGAGGCGCTCGAGCGCTGCATCGCCGCTGTGCGCGATGGTGGCGCGGTCCCTGCTGTCACCGCGGTGCTTGATGGGCGTGCTCGCGTGGGCGTCGACCCGGCAGAGCACGAGCGGATCTGTGGGCCGGCCACAAAAACAGCGGAGCGTGACCTTCCCGTAGCGGTGGCGACCGGGGTGGCCTATGGCGCCACGACCGTGTCGGCTGCGGTCAGTTTGGCCGCCGCAGCCAATGTGGCGGTCTTCGCCACGGGTGGGATCGGCGGAGTGCACCGTGGGGTGGAGATCAGCGGTGATGTCAGCGCTGACCTACCGGCGATTGCTTTGCACCCGGTGGTCACGGTGTGCGCCGGAGCGAAAGCTTTCCTTGACCTCGGGCGCACCCTTGAATATCTCGAGACCATTGGTGTACCAGTGCTCGGCTGGCGGCACGATGATTTCCCGTCGTTCTATGTTCGCTCGAGTGGTCATCGGGTGCCGCATCGGGTGGAACACGCCGCAGAGGTCGCCCGGATCCATCGCATGCGCGCTCGCAATGCAGCAGGCACGTTATTGACAGTGCCGATTCCAGTGGCCGATGAACTTGACCCGACGCGGATGCGTGCCGCGGTGGACTCGGCAGTGAACGACGCTGCGGCACAGGGCGTCGTCGGCGCGGCCGTCACTCCTTTTGTGTTGGCTCGGATTGCCGAGGCCACCGATGGAGGCAGTATTCCGGCAAATCTCGCCTTGGCTGAGAACAACGCCCGGGTTGCAGCGGACGTCGCTGTGGCGGTCGCAGCGCTCAGTGGCGCAGGCGGCGAAGTTCCCGGCTGAGGGCACGTCCTGCGGCGTCGACATGACGGCGACGTGCGTCGTCATCGATGCGATCCATCGCGTACAGCGCCACCCACGTGTGCCGGCGTGCCCCGACGCGCGCGGTGAGGTTCCGGCGGGCATTGCGGCGAGCATTCCGACCTTCGGCGAGGTTCACCCATCGCGGGGAGCCATGGGTGGAGAAGGTCATCACGCAGCGGTACGACACAGAGGCGGGGAGCCGTTCCATACCCTGAAGAAGGGCCGCAGGTTCAGAGCTCCACCACGTGGGGTGGATGAGCACGAGCGCATCACCGCCGGTGGGCAGGGCGTCATTGCGGTACAGATCGATCGTCTCGATCGGACCATGGCTCCGGGCGGTCTCGCCCAGATGATGCGCGATCGCTGCGGTATACGAATCGGCCAGCGGGTGGCACCACCACAGGGTTGTTCTCACCATCGGCACAACCCATCGTGAGCGGCTCCGAGACGACGCGGCCCGAACCACTTCACCCGGATAGTGGGGCGACATGCGACACGGACGGCGCGACCGATAATGCGCCGTGCGCCGCGCGAATCCCCAGTGGAGTCGCCGACGTCGATGCCCACGAGACGATCGAGATGCACGAGGCCGGGGCGCATCCGCTGTGTGCGTTCGTCCAGTTTGAATGCCAGGCCAGGTGCAAGGGTGCGATCGATCCATCCCTTGACGTTTGATGGGAGCCCGAACGGAGTGGGGGCGATGGCAAACGCCAGCGTCGACACCGCGCGGAGGGCATTGCCATCGAGTAGCGCGATCGGGTCCAGCACCGGTTCGTCGCTGTCGTAGGCGAGACGCTCCTGCGACGACATGACGGTGGTGCGTTCATCGGCATGCACGACGTACAGGCCCTTTCGGCCGGTCGCGGTGATGCGCTCGGCAAAGATGCGTGCTGGGGTCGACCCATCGGTGACCAGCACGATTGCGTCTGTCAACCCAACCACGGTAGTTCGCTGAGCCCGAACTGAGTCTGCCAACATCATCGCAATGAGTGCCGATCCCACAGCCGAACGGGCCGATCGTTCGGATGCTGCAACTGCCAACGACGTTGATCTGTGGTTCGATACGGGTGACGCCCTTCCCGGCGATACCGGCTTGGAGCCAATTCATGACCGCGAGTATCGGGTGCGTGCCTACCGGCTGTCGGCCGACACGATTCTGATTCGCGGCGCTGTGCGGGATCAGAAACCACCGGGTCTGTACATCTCGTACGATCCGGATCCGGTCACCGTCCATCACATGGTTGTGGAGTTGGAGGTCGCTTTTCCCGCCTTGGAGATTCAGCGAGCAGAGGTGGTGTTCGAAACCTTCCCGCACGACACCTGCGGTTCGATCACCGATCACTACCGGGCCTTGGAGGGGCTATCGATCGCACGCGGGTTCTCCTCGCGAGTCCGTGAATTGTTTGGCGGCCCGCGAGGATGTACCCATACGACGGCATTGCTCCTGGCCATGGGCCCGGTGGCCGTCCAATGCGCATGGTCGATGCGCTGCTGGGACAACGACCCTGGTGATGTGCCGACGCTGCGGATCGGCTCGGCCGATGGGTCGTTGGGCGAGGCATGGAAAATGAATGCCAATACGTGCCATGAGTGGGCTGAGGACGGGGGAGTGGCCTACGCCCAGGCATCGCGCGGCGAACCCTGGGGAGTACCGGTCTTCCTTCGTGACCGTGTCGCTGCCCTCGGTGTAGATACCGGGCTGGTCGAATGAGCACAGATCCGTTCGGTTTGCGGTCGTTTGATGTTGACGTGGCTCGCACGCGGCCGGGTGTGAAGTGGCAGCGCGAGCCACACATGCTGGCGTCGTGGGTGGCCGACATGGACTTTCCGGTGGCGCCAGCGATCACCGAGCGCCTCCGTGCACTGGTTGATCGAGGTGTATTCGGGTACCCGCATTGGCCTGATGGCCTGTCACCGGCAGCTCACGCGTTCGCTGCGCGTATGGAGAGCCGACATGGCTGGGAACTTGATGGGTCGCGATTGCACGAACTGGCCGATGTGGTGCAGGGAGTGCGGATGGCCATCGGGATGCTGTCGTCACCAGGCGATGGTGTCGCACTGCACCT
>Ga0129342_1001152_pt1 | contig 11796 bp, 9 predicted proteins | sample CPBDNA_5_FD_94426 | JGI IMG/M metagenome (GOLD analysis project Ga0129342, IMG submission 94426) | Freshwater to marine salinity gradient microbial communities from Chesapeake Bay, USA - CPBay_Sum_15_0.2_DNA | ecosystem: Environmental > Aquatic > Marine > Coastal | place: USA: Chesapeake Bay...
AATGGCAGACAATAAGCGAACACTTGTTGTGACGATCGATCGCGATGTCGTGCGCAAACCCGCTGAACGACTTGCACTTGCACAGCGTCTTTCAGGTCCGCTTAATGTGCCGATTGAAACCTTGCTCATACGCATGCAAGACGAGCGCTACGGACCGTTCGAGTCAATACCTCTACGTGAAGATGTTTCTGAAGACACTGCTCTCTTTTTGATGGAACGTGTAGAGGACTACCCGGGCATTTTCGTGCGAGAAGAGTGGCGCAGAAATTATCCGTATGGCGCTCTCGGCGGCCATGTGGTGGGCTATCTAGGCGCAATTTTGAAAGGCAATCTGGCATATTACAAATCAATTGGCTACGACCCGAATGAACGAGTCGGTCAATACGGGGTAGAAGAGTCTTACGAGACCGCATTACGAGGTACGCCTGGATATGTGCGTTATGAAGTAGACGCGGTTGGCAACGTATTGCGCTTGATCGAGCGAGTTGAGCCGATAGCGGGCAATGATTTACAACTTTCGATTGATCTAAAAGTGCAACAGTTCGCAGAGCAGTCGCTTGAAACACAGTTGCTTGTGCGTCGTCGCGTCGAGGCTGGACAAGTGAGCTTGCCTGATGGCACGCTCGACCCGCAATATCCAGAAATCAACTATTACAAAGCCCCGGCTGGGTCGGTGGTCGTAATGAATCACAACTCGGGTCGCGTTGTAGCAATGGCAAGTTATCCACGCTTTGATGTTCGTTGGTTTGGTGGCGGACTGCCGAAAGATAAGTTCACGCAATTGTTTCCACAAACTGATGACCCCGACCTTTCGATTCTGGTTAATCGTGCGATCACAGGTCGTTATAACGTTGGTTCTTCGTTTAAGCCGTTGGTCGCGTATGCCGCGTTGAATACGGGTCAATTGCCGGGTGGTGCAAAATATAAATTTGATGATCGGGGTACCTACAAATTGCAAAGCATCCCAGACGATCGTTGTCAGCAGGGTGTTAAGTGCGTTTTCAGAAACTCAATCTGTCGATCGACTGGCGCCCCGTGTCGTTATGGCCAGGTGAATGTCGAATCTGCTCTCGCAGTATCTAGCGATACATTTTTTTACAAAATTGGCGAACAAATCTTGACTGAACGTGGGTTCGCGCCCATTCTTGAAAACGAAGTCAGAACTTTTGGTCTCGGCTCGCCAACTAACATCGATTTGCCGTATGAATTTGCGGGCACAATTCCGAGCAAAGAGTTAAAGAAGAGACTTGCCGATATCGGCGCAATCTCGCAAGAATCTGGTAGTGCGTATTACGTCGGCGACCAAGTTTTGTTTTCAATTGGGCAAGGTTTGTTGTCAGTCACGCCATTGCAGATGACCCAGGCTTATGCGACAATCGCAAACGGCGGTCGAGTTTATGAGCCTCGCGTTGGTGTTGCTTTACTTGCACCTGGCACTCTTGACTCGCGTCCGGGTTTCGTAGATTTTGGTACAACCGAAGTTGTTAAGCGCCTTGTCTCAATTAAACCGACACGGCGCATCGCAATGCCAACTGAAACGCGTGAGCCGATAGTCAAAGGCATGGCACGCGTAATCACCGGCCCGGGTGTCACTTTTGATTACTACCACAAGACGACGGGCGAGAATATATTTCGTGGCTATGACTACGAGAAGTTGCCAATTGCAGGCAAGACAGGCACAGCACAAGGATTCAATAACTTGCCCTGGAACGACTCTTCGGCGTTTGGTGCATTTAGTTTGGATAGTTCTCAGCCTTATACGGTTTACGCCTATCTCGAAAAAGCCGGCTACGGCTCGCAGGCTGCAGCGCCAGTTGTTAAGTGCATCTTTACTGCGTTAGCGGGCAATTATCGCTACGACGAAGTTTTGCCAGCAGACCCACTCGACAAGGCAAGTTTTGAAGTCGCCCCGCCAACTTCATTACGCAACCCACTTTGTCTTGTCGGGGGCGTCTCGGATACTCGAGAGTAGACGAGCAAAGATGCCACGTTTTCTGCCAAAAGTCTCATTGCCAAAATGGATGGGCACAAGTTACGACCTTGTTTCAGTTTGGCGCAACGTTGATGTCGTGTTGTTGATTGCTGTGTCGTTGCAAAGTGTGATTGGTGCATTCACTGTCTATTCAGCAACACGTCAACGCATGATCAATCAAGGTTTTGACCAATATTTTTATGCTCAGCGCCAAGTTGCATTTTTGATTGTTGCCGCAGTTGCGACTGCGGTCATCATGGCAATCGGACACGACTGGATTCGAGAGCGTGCAGTCTTTTGGTATATCGCATCAAGTCTGCTGCTGGTTCTGGTTTTGGTTTACGGCGCAGTAACACGCGGCGCGAGACTGGCATTTGACCTCGGTCCGATCTCGGTGCAACCAGCCGAATTGATGAAAGTTGTGGTTCTAATTTTGATTGCGGCATACACGGCCGATGCCGCCTACGACAAAATTGATTATCACCAGTTTTCAGTTTCGCTGTTTATTCTCGGCTTTCCGGTTTTTTTAATTTTGCTGCAGCCAGACTTGGGCTCTGCCACAGTTTTGGTCGCTGGTGTCGCTGGTGTTTTGCTGATGGCGGGCGCAAAGCGCAGATATATCGCGATGATTACAGGTCTGACAATTGTTTCTGCGGCGGCTGTGACCGTCGCTGGCGTAGTTGACCGATATCAATTGCGTCGCTTTGATGCATTTTTGAATCAAGACTCAAACGAAAAAGACTTACAACAAATCGTTTTGCAGGTGCGATTTGCTAAGCGAGCGGTTTCGAGTGGCGGTTTTTTCGGCAAAGGTTTCTTGCAAGGTCCACTCACGAATGGCGCATTCATCCCTGTTCAATTTTCTGATTTTCCTTTCTCAGCGATCGGTGAGCAATTCGGGATGATTGGTGGGTTTGTTGTTTTGGGTCTCTTCGCAATTATTTTGTGGCGACTCTGGGTCATCTCACGATTGGCTCGCACACGTTTTGATCAACTTCTGATTGCGGGTGTGTTCTCATTGTTTTTGTTTCAGATTTTTCAAAACATCGGGATGACACTTGGTTTGACCCCTGTCAGCGGACTGCCGTTGCCATTCATTTCGTATGGTGGTTCGCACCTAGTTTCAAGTGCATTAATGATCGGGCTAGCCCAGAGCATCTATATGCGTCGTCTCCGTTAGGAGAGTCCGTCGTTAGTGCCGCTTGACGGGATAGCCTGAAAGCACGGAGCGCAAGCTCCACACATTCGATTTTCGCGAAGTCGGTGCGCTCAGTCTCCTGAGTTAGTGCTTAACCGCGATTGACGAGCCAGTGTTTGTCGGTTCGTTTTAAAGGTTTAGAAGGATTAGTTAATGAGTTCCCCAGAGTTGCCAGAGCATCCAAGAGAAGGTCGTTTAGTCTCACCACAAGCAGCCGACGCTGCGCTTGTGCGCAAACCTCAAATTGGTGACACGCGTCCAGCGCCGATTGTCGCGCCTTCTCAGACCACCGACTCTGAAAATTCAGGCGAATCTTCGGCCGGTAAAAGCGGGGGTGATTCGAAGCGTTCTGAAAAATCGAGTCGTGGTGAAAAGTCTGGCCGTGGCGGTCGAAATCGTCGTGGCGGTCGAAATCGTCGTCGTCGCAGCGATCGTACGGGCGATCGTGACTCGTCACGGTCATCAAGATCAAGTGTCGTTGAAACTGATGCCGAACTAATTGAGCGCCGTAGAGGCAAAGAGCGCAATGGACGACCTCTCGGTCGCTACATGATGTGTGTTCAAGTTCGCAAAGACTTTACGCAGGTGGCGATGCTCGAGGGTCGAAGCCTCATTGAGCACTATGTAAGTCGCCCCGCAGATGATGCCGATCAAATTCACGGCAATATTTATTTAGGTCGCGTGCAAAACGTGCTTCCAGGTATGGAAGCCGCGTTCGTTGACATCGGTACGCCAAAGAATGCCGTTTTATATCGCGGCGATGTTCAATTCGACAAAGAAGATGTTGTCGAACAAGGCCCTGAGCCACGCATCGAACATGTTTTGCAATCTCGCCAGTTGATTTTGTGTCAGGTCACCAAAAATCCGATAGGTGCAAAAGGCGGTCGCCTTACTCAAGAAGTTTCGTTGCCAGGTCGATTTGTGGTTTTGATACCTGACTCGCGAACATATGGCATTTCAAAACGACTGCCAGAAGACGAGCGTCGTCGATTGCGCACAATTCTTGATCGCGTGAAGCCAGAAGAGCACGGCATCATCGTGCGAACCGCGGCTGAAAACGCAACCGAGCATGAACTGCAAACAGACATGTCACGTTTGCTCGAACTCTGGGAAGATATCAAAGAGCGATCGAAGAAGGCGAGTGGTCCGACGTTGTTGTATCGCGAGCCTTCGTTGGCTGTGCGGGTTATCCGTGAAGAATTCAGCAGCGATTATCGCGGCATCATTCTTGATGATCGCGATTTGTTCGAAGAAGTGCGCCAATACATTGGCGACTTCAACCCAGAGTTTTTAGACCGTGTTGAGTTTCACGACACAGCGGCTGAGGGGCTCTCGCTGTTCGAAAAGCAGCATGTGCATGAGCAGATTCACAAGGCACTTGACATCAAAGTTTGGCTGCCTTCAGGTGGTTCGCTTGTAATCGAGCACACCGAAGCGCTGACTGTGATTGACGTAAACACTGGCAAGAACATCGGTAAGACCAACCTCGAAGAGACAGTTTTCAGCAACAACCTTGAAGCAGCCGACGAAATTGCGCGCCAGTTGCGCCTGCGCGACATCGGTGGCATCATCGTCATCGACTTCATCGATATGGATGTGCGCGAGAACCGACGTAAGGTGCTCGAGCGCTTTAAAGATGCGTTGTCGCGTGACAAGACCCGAACTCAGGTGTTTGAGATTTCAGAACTCGGTCTTGTCGAGATGACTCGAAAGCGAATCGGCGAAGGTTTGCTGACAAATTTTGCAGACACTTGCCTGACTTGCGAGGGTCGCGGAATCATGGTTGATCACTCGATGCTCGACTGATTTTCGGTATTTTTCGGTGATTTTCGGCAATTCACACAGATAGGATCTGAGTTCAATATGTACGCAATTATTGCTTCTGGTGGAAAACAAGAAAAAGTGGCTAAAGGCCAACAAGTTCAGGTCGAACTGTTGGGCGTCGCAACTGGCTCTGAAGTTTCATTCACCCCAGTAATGCTCGTCGACGGCGAGAACGTTCTCGCAACGCCGGCTCAACTGGCAAAGGCCTCTGTCAAAGGCAAAGTTTTGGGCGAAGTCGCTGACAAAAAAATTGATGGCTTCATGTACAAGCGCCGTACGAACCAGCGACGCCGTTTCGGTCATCGCCAGCGCTATAGCCTCGTTGAGATTACTTCGATTGCGAAAGGCTGATTCATGTCAAAAACCAAAGGTGGCGGTTCTACAAGAAACGGCAGAGACTCAAATGCTCAGCGCCTTGGCGTAAAAGTGTTTGACGGCACTCTGATCAACGCCGGCACAATTTTGATTCGTCAGCGTGGCACGAAAGTGCACCCTGGCAAAAATGTTGGCAAGGGTAGCGACGACACATTGTTCGCACTTATCAACGGCAACGTAAAGTTCGCCGAGCGTCGTGGCCGCAAGGTTGTCGACGTCAATCCTGCAACTAACTAAACAGTTCTTGCTGTTTTGCGAGCGAGGCTCGCAGTTAGCGATTAACTAATTTTCAGTTAGTGCTGTGCGTAGCATCGCGATGAACTTTTCGCGGTCGACGCGCAAAACAACTCGACAGTTATTGCGGTTATTGATGATTTCGAGGTGATCAACGAGTGTTTGACCGCGAGTGTCGCCAAAACCGAGATTTACTCTGACATGTTTTTGGACCTCTGAACTAACTATCTTTGGGTCTAGCGCGACTGCCATTGCAATTGGGTCGGGTAAATCAAAGCCATCAAGTTTTGTTTCAGTGCGACAAAATTCGCGTACCTGACGTTGAATTTTCATTGCGAAATCACCAAGATTGCTGAGTTTGCCTAGTTCGTCGGCGAGTGTGTCAGAGACGACTGCGTCGGCAACTGAGACGTCCCAGCCGACCATCTCGAGAGGCAAGACAGAGTCAAACACGATGCGAGCCGCCTCGGGGTCAGCCCATACGTTGAATTCTGAGGCCACCGTCACATTGCCTGGCAACGCGCCTGTGCCGCCCATGATCACACAGCGTCGAACCCACTTTGCAAATTGCGGCTCAATCGAAAGCGCAAGAGCGATGTTCGTTAGTGGCCCCAACGTGACGAGATCGATTTCGTTTGGTGCCGCACGAAACGCGGCGATCATCTTGCTGATTGCGTGAGTTGAAGTCGGCTTTCGGCCCTCGAGTTTTAAACCGATATCGCCCATGCCGTCAGTGCCGTGAACGTTTTGTGCCGAAGAAAAACTTCGCACGAGTGGTTGGTGTGCGCCAATATGCACGGGTGTCTTTGCGCCACACATTTCGAGTGTGTACAAAGCAGCCTGCACGCCCAGTTCAATTGGCACATTGCCCGCGACTATTGAGATACCAAGCACATCAGTTGTCTTGCTCTTCAAAGCCAAAATCAAAGCCACTGCATCGTCCGACGCCGTATCAGTATCAATCCACATCTTTTGCATCAGCTGTAGATTTTCATTTCTCGGTGCCGATGCCCTGGGGAAGTTGTGATTCGGGCCAGTTGAGAAGCGACATTGCTTGGCGGCAAGCAAATCGGTCGGTCATGCCACCGACATAAGTGACGGCAAGTTTGATCGCTTCAGCGCTATTCGGGTCGAAGAGGTCGCGCTCACCGGGGCTATGCATGAGTTTTGGATTAGCGACATAGTGTTCGACGAGCGCGCGCAGCAGCACTATTACCGACTCGGCTTGGGCTCGCGACTCGCGGCGCATATAAATGTTGTCGTAATTGAATTTGCGAAACGCTGCCAACGCATCAGCGCATTGACTCGTCATCGCGACGCGACCAGTAGCTGCGGTTGCATAAATCATCGCGCTAATGAAAGCGCGAAGTTGGTCGTCGCGTCGTGTGCCACAAACTGTGCGAACAAGTTCGGGTAGTTGCTCGGGCGTGACGACACCAGCGGCAACAGCATCTTCGAAATCGTGACAGACATAAGCGATGCGATCTGCCCAAGAGACGATTTCGCCTTCTGGGGTTTTGGGTGCAGGTCTCGACCACGAATGATTGCGAATGCCATCGAGAGTTTCAACACACAAGTTGAGTGGCACGAGCGTGACGTCGGCGCCCCAAACTGCATGGTCGTAACCGCCATCGACGTATGGCGACAGCGCGTCTTCACTGGCGTGACCACCAGGGCCGTGACCACAATCGTGACCTAAAGCAATTGCTTCGGTGAGTGCGACATTGACACCAATTGCCCGCGCCACTGAGGTGGCAACCTGCGCGACTTCGAGAGCGTGAGTCAAACGAGTTCGTTGGTGATCTTGCGGAAAGACAAACACTTGCGTCTTGCCGGCCAGCCGACGAAACGATGACGCATGCAAAATGCGATCGCGATCACGCTCAAAACAAGTGCGAAATTTGTCGGGCTCTTCTTCGGTCGCACGGTTGCCAGCGCCAAAACTTCGTGTTGCGAGAACCGTCAATTTTTGATCTTCGAGTTCTTCGCGCTTTCGTCTGTCGACCAAATCGCGCGAGCCCGAGCCGGCCCACGAGTCAGAGTGGGCGAGGCGAATTTCAACATCGGCATTGACGCTGTGACCGTGCATCGTTTCGGCCCACGCTTTGGCGCGTGACGAATTTGCGTTTTTATCCTCAATAACCATTGACACAACCATAGGCAACGGGTGAGCCCAGATTGACGCTTGTAGCCTTGAATAGCCTGCTTTCGCTACGAGTAGCCACGCAGACCCCGAGGAGACCCATGAGTGTGTTTGTTGACGAAGCCCAATTAAATATTCGCGGAGGCGATGGGGGTAGTGGCTGCGTCAGTTTTCGTCGTGAAGGGCCTGTCGTGCACGGTGGTCCGAACGGTGGCGACGGCGGCAACGGTGGCTCGGTGTGGCTTGAGGCTGATCGCAATGTCGCGAGTTTGTTGGCGTTTCGCGACCACCCACACCGTCGTGCACAAGACGGTGTTTCAGGGATGGGAAAAGACTTGCATGGTCGACGTGGCGAAGAACTTGTCGTCAAAGTTCCTGAAGGTACGGTCGTAAAAGATCTTTACTCTGGTGAAATTTTGGCTGATCTCGCGACGCACGGTTCGCGGTGGTTGGCGGCTCAGGGTGGAGAAGGTGGTCGCGGCAATGCGCGTTTTTTGTCGAATCGTCGTCGCGCTCCAAAATTTGCCGAGCAAGGTGAGCACGGTTTAGAGCGTTGGCTCAAACTTGAAATGAAATTGATGGCCGACGTTGCGTTGGTCGGGTTTCCTAATGCTGGCAAGAGCACCTTCATTAGTTCGGTTTCGGCAGCCAAGCCGAAGATCGCCAATTATCCGTTCACGACACTCGAGCCACATCTCGGTGTCGTGCGCTTGAACAACACGACAGAGTTCGTGATTGCTGACATTCCGGGCATCATCGAAGGTGCGAGCCAAGGCAAGGGTCTCGGCGATCAGTTTTTGCGCCACATCGAGCGCGCACGAGTGCTTTGCGTGCTGATCGATTTGGTTTCGATGGAAGAGATTTCACCAGCCGATCAAGAAGAAATTTTGCTACGCGAATTGAAGGCATATCAACCTGAACTACTTGATCGCCCGCGCTTAATTGTTGCTACTAAAACCGATTCGGCGACGCCCGAGGCTATTACGGCATGGAAAGGCCCGAAGATTTCGGCAGTCACTGGTGACGGTGTGCGCGATGTGTTGAACAAATTGGCTGTGCTCGTGGCAGAAGCAAGAACAACAGAACCTGCACCGATCGGCCCAGTTACATTTCGTCCAGAACCCCAAGGCACACGCGTTGAGCGCATCGGCAGCAACGAATTTCGTCTACATGGTCGTGACATCGAGCGCTCTATTGCGTTAAATGACCTGACCAACGCTGATGCATTGAACTACATCGACGATCGCATGTCGCGGCTCGGCATTCCACGACTGTTGGCGCGTGCCGGTGCTACCGAAGGCGCAATCGTGTGGATTGGCACATTCTCGTTTGACTACACGCCGGAGCAATAATCATGCGCGTCGTAGTAAAAATTGGTACTTCATCGATAACGACAGATCTGGGCAGTATTAACTCGGCTGCTGTAGGTGCACTCTGCGAAGAAGTCGCCGAGCTACGCAAGGCAAACCACGAAGTTTTAATTGTCACATCGGGTGCTGTCGCGGGTGGCGTTGCCGCATTGAAACTTGGCAAGCGACCAACCGATATGCCGACATTGCAAGCACTTGCGGCTGCTGGCCAAAGTCGATTGATGCAAGAGTACAACGTGCAACTTGATCGCCATCAGTTAGTTGGCGCGCAAGTTTTGTTGGTGCCAAATGATTTCATCGATCGTCATCAATATCTGCACGCTCGCCAAACTTTGTTGCGTCTGCTCGAGTTGGGTTGCGTACCAGTGATCAATGAGAACGATGCGATTGCCAGCGATGAGATTCGGTTTGGTGACAACGATCGAATAGCAGCCCTTGTTGCCCACAGCGTGTCGGCGGATGTTTTGATTTTGCTGACCGACTTGAAGGGTCTTTATACCGCTGATCCAAATGTTGATCCGAAAGCTGTGTTTATTGAAACTGTCAATGCAGATGACGAATTGTTGTCAGTTCGTGCAGGCAACTCGGCCAACAGCGTTGGCAGTGGTGGGATGGCATCAAAACTTGCTGCTGCTCGAATTGCTTCGTGGTCTGGTGTGCGCACGGTTATTGCCGCCGCACAACGAAAAAATGTAGTTGTAGATGCCGTCAATCAGATGCCTAGTGCGGGCACGCAGTTTTTGCCTCGTCAACGTGAACTCACTGCTCGCAAATTGTGGATTGCATTTGCCGCACAAGCAACCGGCTCAGTAACAATCGACGACGGAGCGCGCGATGCTGTGCTTCGCCGCAATGTTTCGTTGTTGCATGCAGGCGTCAAGCATGTGCAAGGCGACTTTGAAACCGGCGACACGATCGAAGTTCTCGACAGCGAAGGTCAAGTAATTGCCCGTGGCATGGCCAGTGTCAGTTCGGTGCAGGCGAGTGCTGGCGCGGGTCAAAAAAGTGCAGATCTTGGCGAGGGTATTTCAGCCGAAGTGATTCATCGCGACGACTTAGTCGTGTTGATTGCCTGATTGCTTGATCGACTAACGCGCGTTAGTCGGCAATCGCAAACGTTTTACGACGAAGCACCACGAGTGCGACCGCACTTGAAATCAAATACGCAAACGAAAATGCCAGGCCCAAGCCGAGAACGTCGTATCTATTGACGAGCAAAATCGCAAAGACAATGTTGAGAGTATTTTCGAATAAATTGATAAAAAACGGCGTGCGTGTGTCGCCGTGACTATAAAAGCCGCGCAGCACGAACAAATAAATCGAGAAACCTGAGAGGCCGACGCTTAGGCCGACAAGTGCGCGTGCGGTATTTGTCGTCGCAGATTCATCAAAGTTGCCGTACTGCAACAACAGCGCGACAATCGGCTTGGCAAAAATTGCCAAAACTAACGAAGCCGGTATGGTCGCTAGTGCTGTGAGTCGAATGCCAGAATAAAACCTGCGATCGAATTCTTGCTTGTTGTTTTGAGCAACTGCGCGAGCGAGCTCGGGCACAAAAGTTGTCGCAATCGAGACTGCCAGCAGTCCGTGGGGCAAAGAGAAAAACGTGTACGCCTTTGAATAGGCATCAACATTGCCGCTACCCGGATTAGCAAGGTTCTTGATAACCACGAGAGCCACTTGGTTGGCGGCGATATATCCAACTGCCCAACCAGAGAGTTTGAGCAAATCTTTAACCGCTGAGTGCGAGAGATCAAAGTTCCACTTCAGTCTCGTGCCACTATTGCGCAGAGCCAAGATCATGCCGACTGTCATGACGAAGATGCCTGATGTCGAACTCATGCCAAGAAGCCACTGCAACGATGTGTTGTCAACAACTTCGGAGAGTGTTGGTGGGTCAACACTGCTGATGCGACTAACGAACAGCAGAGAGGTGATCGTGACAATGTTGGCCAATACTGGTGTCCAGGCTGCAGCAAAAAACTTCTTGCGCGCATGCAAGATTGATGTGCAGATTGAAGTAACCCCGTAGAAAAAAATTTGAAGCAACAGCAGGCGGGTGAGAATTGTGCCCGCTTGGCGAAAGAGATCGGCATCAACTTCGCTCGCAGGATTCAATGAAAAAACTCTAAAGATCAACGGTGCAAGCGCAATGGCGAGCACAGTAATCACGCCTAGAGCAACGATGGCGAAACTTGATATCGCGCTGACTGAGTCGTCGTCACCGGTTTGTAGATGTCTAGTGAATAGTGGCACGAGCGTTGCGGCGAGAATGCCGCCAAGCAATAACTCGTAGACAACATTTGGCGCATTGTTGGCGATGTCGTAAGCGTCGGCGAGAGCCGTCTGGCCAACAACGATGCCAAAAACAATGATGCGAACAAGGCCGGTGAGTCGACTGAGCGCGGTGCCACTAGCCACAGTGAGATTGGCTCGCAGCAAACCCGAACGGGCGGTGGGCATAGCCATGGCTTCTAATCGTAATTGCACTTAGTTGCGGCAAGGTCCGCACGGCTAGGGTTATGCGGGTGAAACCACGATTTAAAGACGTCGCCACCGTTCGCAGCGGGCTAAAAAAAGAAAATTACCTCGCCGATGATGGCATCGCAGGTGTGGTCTATTTGGCTGACCGACTGGGCAAGCCAGTTTTGATTGAAGGCCCAGCGGGCACGGGCAAGAC